>UPTG01000432.1_pt1 | contig 34273 bp, 23 predicted proteins | sample 2160121 | NCBI WGS metagenome assembly UPTG01 (sample SAMN06266255, study PRJEB28933) | marine metagenome | isolation source: Columbia River Estuary | place: USA:Columbia River Estuary, USA | collected 2014-07-27
CCTAATCCATTAATGTGATTTTTCATTACTGATATTTTTGTTCTTGAAGCGAACTTTACTTTTCTTTTGTTCTTAACCGCAGATATAGTTGTTGTTCCAGCATTTTTTTGATTACCAAATAAAAACACCAAAGACGAGTTTAACCATATTGATTCTCCACCTTTAGCCTTAATTTTGGGTTGACCAAATGGTGAGTCAGGTAAAGCCACCCACGGTTGATTAACTATTAGTAAAGTATTTTCATACTTAGAATCCGCCTTACGTGAACCCGATATCCTTTGGTTGATACCCATACCTATTTTATCCGCTAATGTGGATGCATTATGTTGTTTACCTCCTTTACCATCAAAAGTCATCTTACATGGTACCGAACCTACTGAATCCCATAAGAAAAGTAAATCATACTCTAATTCACCCTTATTTTGTGCATCCAATAATTCATTGATGTAGTCAGTTATTTGCTCAATATAATTAAAATTATTATTAAAAATAAAGAACCCGTCCCAATCTAATTCACCCGTTTCTTCATCCACAACTTCTTCACATTCAAACCCCATTAACTTAGCGTGTTCAAATGACCATTTTTGTTCGGTAATTATAAACACAGGTAAAATACCTTTTTTTTGTGCGTCAACCGCCGCCTTTACTAAAGCTGTTGTTTTACCCGTATCTGAATGACCTAAAAACATATTTAAATGACCAATTGCGGGGCCAGGTAATCCAACCGCGTCTAAGAAATCTTCACCCAAATCTAAAAACCTTTGTGGTTTGTATTTTGCAGATGTAGAAAATTTCTTCTTTATACTACTAAAATCTTTTTTCTTTATTGCCATATTTTTTAATTTGATAAAGGTGGTAACGACATCACTGTCGTCACCACCATCATGTTAGTTGTTATTAAAATGGTAAGTCTGTGTCCACACCCATTTTTGATTGTGGGTCAGTAGTCTCTTCGGTTTTAGTTGATTCGTTTGAACCACCTAATACCACTTCAGAAGAGTCGTCACCATAAACATATTTCTTTAAATCAGAACTCCAAACAGGTGTCTCACCTCTTGCAATCGCCTCTAAATATTCCACAGGTTTCTGTGCGTAAACATCTTGCCATGTTAACTCATTAGTCATCCACTCATCCATTTGAGACTTTTCTGAGTGTATCGGACATGGGTCATCATACATAACTGTCTGTACAACCGTATACTCAATACCTTTAGGTGTTTTAGCCTTTGATAATTCAACCATTAAATCACGTCCTTCATTCGCGTCGGTTACGTCTCCCTTAGCTTTCCATATTGGAATGATTTTATCTAAGATACCTTCTTGTTTGTAGTTATCTTTAAATCTCCAAAATTTAGGTCCGTGGTCTTCATTATCTCTATCAATAAGTTTTACGATATAGAATTTACGTGGACGATATTGTCTAGCTAAATCCTTGTCAGATTCCTTACCTGTTGAGATTAGTTCTTCGTAAACCTCTGTAAGAGGTGAACGTTCTCCGTCATTCTTTCCTGGGTCATATAGTTTTGTCCATTTACCGTCAATCTGTACTTCATGGTACCACACTTCTTTAAAAGGTGATGACCCGTCAGGTGTTGGTAGGATACGTACTCTTTTTTGTCCCGAACTTGTACCTTTTGGTAAATAAGTCGTGAAATAACGTTTTAGTCTATCTTCTTGAGAGATAGATTGTTTTCCATTGTTTGATTTTGTAGTATTCTTCTCATACTGAGCTAATACTGCGTCTAATGCATTTGCCATAATTTTTCTTTTTTCTCTGTTATTAATTATTTATCGTTTACTCAATTATAATATAACAAAGAAAGTCATTAAGTCAAATAAAAAAAGACCATCGAAATGGTCTTTTAGTTTTTTTATAAAAATTATATAAGGGGTATTAATATTCGTTTTCTAACGGTGCGTCAAATGAGTCTTTAATGTCTCTATCAGTGTAGTTCTCAACTTCATCAGACGTTAGTACATATTCATTTTTACCTGTCTTTTCCATATCAGGACCTTTGTCCATAAAGAAATCTGTTAACTTTTGATTATATGGGTAACTATCTAAACTTCTTAATTGTAATTTTTCTTCAGGAGATTTTTGACGATACTTATCTACTTTATCTTCTAAACTATTAATTTTAACTAATATTTTATCCATATCAGATAATTTAGAAGTAAGGTCATTTAACCTATCCATCATACTATCCATATACTCCTCTTGTTTGGTGGACATATCTTTTTGAGTCGTCACTAAATCAGTAATATCTAATTCTTCAGTACCACTTTCTTCACCACTTAATTCAGATGTAGGTTCACCCACAACTTCCACTTCAGGGTCAGACTCAACATCGACAGGTTGTACATCGTCAATATCAAGTTCAGAACCATCTAACTCAACATCCTCACCTCCACCTTCAATTGGTTCAGGCAAATCAGTTTCTTGTTCGCTAATATATTTGTTAATATTATTATATTTACTTATCTCTTCTAATATTTTCTTATCTACAGACATTTTGTATTTTTTTTTAACCGTTCAAGAGTGTTTTCACCCCGTGAGGTGTTTCAACTCTTAAAGTCCTATTTAGTTTCATAGAATTATCAACTCTTTCTATAAGGCCATCTCTCATTCTTACGGTATAACAATCTCCAGTGTCTAAATCACAAACTTCTTTGTAACCATTACCCGTATTTTTTTCAGTTATTCTAGTGTCTTTTGACAAAAACTGGTCTAATAATGCTTTAGTATCCATAATCTTTTATTTATAAATATACGATAAATGCTCTTTTTCTTAAATTAGTTTCTATTCCAAGTGTTTATTTTAGATTTAAAAACCGCCTCAGCTTTATCAAAAAGTTGTTTTGATACGCTATTCGCATTTAAATCATGATTAACTGACGCAATAATCGAATCATCGATATTACTACCCGCAGTCAATTCTTTATCCATAGTAGTAAATCTAAAGGTATAATACCATAAGTATGCAAATGTTTTAGGTAAATTACCATTTATTGTTGTATTAACTAAAAATGCGTCAATTATTTGTTTATACTGTGAACATACTTGACCCATAAATTTAATTGAATCGGCTGGCGATTTAAATGATAAGTATGGTACCGCATAATTATTATCATTTACACAGGTTTGTTCTTCAAAGTTAATTGTCCATCTTGCGTTTTCTTTAAGGTTTTTTAAGTTGAAGTGATTATTGTTTATACTCTCTACATTAGTACCATTACCATTTTCAACATAACCCACCCCAAAAATAAATCGTTTTACATTTTCATTAAGATTACTACTTCCGTCAATTAAAGTTTTAAATTTAGTCTGAGTAATACTTTTTCGTGTAATATCAACATAAGGTTTATTAATTTTTTGTACCGCAACACATTTTTGATTGTCAGCAATTTGTGTTTTTGCCCCACTCTTGGTTGAACTATTTTTTATATCTGTTGACCTAGTAACTGTATCTGCAGTAGAACCCGCAAGTGTGGGTATTCTTCTAACTTCCGATAAGTAGTTTTGTACTATTTCTCGATTAACACTAGATATTAATCCATTAGGCATTTTTAGTGAGTATTTTGACATACGTACCCCCTCGAAACTCGTTTGAAAATCTCTGGTAGTGATATCATGAGTTACACTTGTTATTAAATAAGGACCATAAAACATTGGAACATACCTTAAATTAAAATACATTGTAGGTTGAATCATAACGTTACCCATAGACGTAACACTACAATTATAACTAGCCGCTTTATAAAAATTATATAAACTTACCGACTGTTGAGCCACTTTTTGCCCATCGGCCTGAGCACCCATATCCGCGAGCACTTGAAACGTTGGTGCTATATTTTTTCTTTGTGACATATCAATATTGATTGATTTAAATATACTTTGATTTTGTATACCAAAGTCTACATTAAACGCAACTACCTTATTTCTATCTGAGAAATTGGTGACACCATCTTCGGTTGCTCTAACTCCACTTTGTGACGGTATTGATATATCAAAAGAATCGTCCCCGTATAAGTAATTATCGTTTTCAGGTGACGTGTTTAATTTTTCGGCGGGTTTACCAACATATATCGCCAATAATTTAGGTTCAGAGGTATGGGTATCTACTTCTAAAAATGTTCCAAAAGTATTATTAGCAACATCACTAAACGCGGGGTTAGGCATACCTTCTTTTACTCTTTCGTTTCTACCATAAAAATTAGCGTAAGATGGTGTGGGCATAAATATAAAATTATTTTTTTCTAAAATACTACCTATTAAGTCCAACACACTAGTTTGAGCTAAATTACTTTTTAAAAACCCTCTTAATTGATTAATATTAATGATTACCTTATCACCAATAGGTCTATTCGCCTTATCCAAAAATAGAAATTGTTCAAACATTGTTTTATTCTTAACATCTTGACCTGATATCCACCTATCATTAAAGTTTTTAAATGTTTCCCATAATTCAGTTTTTAAAGCACCTCCCTTATCGTCTAATTTAGAAATTCTTGATTGGGTATTGTTTACTTTAACTGACGGTAACGTTTTATTTAAATTAGTAAAAATTTGGTTTAACATGTCATTTTGAAATGTTACCTGACCTGACATAAAATCATCAAATGTTTGTTGAAAATCACTCTTAGTTAAATTATTGTCATTCATTTTTTGTGTTGCAAAAACTTTAATAATTTGTGACAAATCTCTAACATTTTCTTTAGTAAACTGAATATCCATAACAGGAAAAAAATCAGTAATAAAGGAACCATTATCACTATACATTAAATCAAAGTCTTCATACATACCAACACGTAAATATAATTCATCCCATACTTCAGGGAATGTTCCTTGGCTAGCAGCCAATGTAGTCGAGTTTGTCGCAGTTGGAACAGTATTCTCTCTATAATAACTAAAGTCAATTGGGTCTATTGGAACAATATTTTCAATGGATGAGAATGAATCAAACACTCGTCTATTAAATCTCCCTGGGTTACCTATTTTTAATATAATATCCCTTTCCTGTATTTGAGTTTTATTTAAATTGACAAATTGTTCCATTTGATTATCAGAAATACTCTTAACATCATTTATTGAATTATCTGTTAATTCAGGTTTATCAATAATGAGTAAACTTTTCATTACTTTTTCAATATTATAATTGTACTCAATATTAAATGCCCCTAAGTACTCGTCATCGTTAGGTGTGGATGGATTAAATACTATATCTTCATAGTCCTTATCTTTTTTACAAAAATTTAAAAAGTGTTTTTCAAATTCATCTAACATCTCTTTAGAGAAAATTGCAAAAATTTCCTCAATAGATTTATATGGGTTATCATTATCTTTATTAATAATATTAAACGCATTTTGTTGAGTATCTCCCGTATCAATAACTTTAATATATTGAGTTGTTTTAGGTTTTCTTACCCACTCATTATTATAGTAACCATAGTGAGATGATGCCCACAACGACCTAACATTACCGTTTTGAATAGATTTATTGTTGATATCTATATTTTGAGTTAAGTGGTTTTGTGAGTTTAGACACTCTCTTTGGGCTTGTGTAAACTTTAAATAACCTGAAGATGGTATTATTAACATCTTAGAATTATTAACTGTGTTTCCTGTATTTCCTGACGTTCCTATCGCGGATAACAATTCAAAAGTAGATAAATTAAAATCAAAACTATTATTACCTTCAATATCAAAGTACTGGTAGTAACTATCATAATTTAAAGTGTTAAGTACGTTATCTTGGTCATATCCCGCAGGTAAAAAATTACTTTGTGATTTACCTAATTTGAATTTACCATTATTAAATAAGTCATTCATTTCAGTGTTGGTGTACCCCGTTAAAGGTGATTTACCAGTAAAGAATTTGTAAGTGTCATTTACCACTTTAGGATAAAATCCATTTTTAGTAATTTGTTTGTTAAAATTAACAAGTGTACCAGGAAGTGTTGGATTTATTATGTTGGGTAACAATACCGGAACTACTTCAGTTTTTTGAGGAACATAGGTCGTACTACCCCCCGTATAGTTTTGCACATCATAAACCTTATTTATATCGTTAGTAATTGGGTCATACGCATTAACATAATCAAAATCTTTCCATATCCCATCAAGAATATCTCCATTACCTACTTTATCTTCTTTGTATCTATGCCATATTGAACCGTACTTTAATAACCAAAGGTAAGGTATTTTATGGAGAGCTGCAAACTTACTTAAACCAGCATAAATGTTATCTCCCCATTTTACAGTATCAACACCAGCATCGCTAGTGTTTTTTGTTAAATATTTCTCACTTAATGTTGGTAGTGGCAGTGAATTCAAATATATATAACCTAAACCAACATATGGATTTACCTCTTGATTTGTTTCACCCGATACCCCCTTCAATATTGCATTAGTAAAATAAGGAGTATTCAATAGAGACGTTGTCTGTATTGTTGTTAAATTGTTTGTTGCAGTATTATAATCAGTCCCATAATCTATTGGACTTTCCGTTAAATAAAAATCTTTATTTTCTCTATTTAAATAGTAATCCTTAACCTGAGCATTTGTTTGATACTGCGTACTATCACTATTATTACTAGTGTTTTGATTTGGATTTGACGGGTAGTTTTTATCGTATTGGTAATAAGTGATAAAATTATTTTTATATCTTACATCATCAGATGATTGGTCATCAAACGTCGCAATACTCTTTTTAAGAATATTAAAATTCATAACACTAGTAGTACTATTAGCTCTTTCAATATTTGATATATCTTTACCGTTAGAAATATTTTCTTTTAACCATTTAAGATTATTAAATGGATACACATCCATTAACGTAGTAGCGTTTGATGACGTTCCCGTAATATAAGTTTCTAAATCTTTTACTGACTCTGTTGATGATATAACCTCAACCGAATTTGTATTCATACTTTCTTGACTGTAGATACCAAAATCGTGTTCAATATAACCTTTTATATAATTTTGAGTATATATGTCTCTCACCTTTCTGGCAAAATAACTACCTTCACCATTATTAGAAATTGATAAAAGGTATCGATTAAAAGTTGACGCATTAAATTTAAATTCCTTTAATATTTTCATTAATTCAGGAATGTTATCTACACCATCTTTTATGTTAGATGATTCAAAATCCGCCAATACGTTATATAACGTTTTTCTAAAATTATTATTTCTAACTACTTTACTATAGTTAGCTCCTAAGTAGGTTCTTTCAAATATTTCATAGAAAAATGAAACGTATTCTTCATTGGTATATGGCGAATTATCGAACGGGAACTCCACTGAATTTATTCCAATATAGTTAGTGACTTGGGTTTCATTACCATAATTTATATTAATATTAGGTTTGTCTTTTTCTAAAGACGCTGTAATATATTCCTCAGTAAATTGTATTTCAGGCCAAACATTATGGTTCCATCCTTGTAACGTACTAACCACTGCGGGGTCACCCGGATAAGTTAGAGTATATTCAGTTTTGTTATCAACCGTCTCTTCAATAAAATATTGTGGCCACGGATAAACTATTTGACTATTTTGTAAAGTAGGTTCTTTACCATCAACTTTTACTGTTTTTAATGAGTTTTTAGACGCATCAACACCAAATTCCTTTTCAAAAATCGCAGTTAACCTTACCGGATTATCTCTAACATCCCACGCCCTTCTATGAGTCTCATCCATTAACCTATAAAACGCCTCAGCGTTTGCGCATATAACCGCTAAGACATTATTCATTGTTGGATTAAATCCTAATCCCACATCTGAACTTACAATTTTTTTAGCTAATGCTTCAGATAATTTTGTTTCAATCTCTTCCTTTAATCTTTTAAATGTAGTCTCAATTTTAGCTAATTTAGCCAGAAAACTACCATTTTGAAAGTTAGCACTTTTAAAAACTCCACCAAAAGCGATAAGTACTGAAGGGCTATCAGTTTCCTGTAATTCACCATCCTTTCCAACTTTATAACTTTTGGACGAAACTTTAAACGCCCCTTTAATGTCCCCTTCAAACTTTTTTAATTGCTCTTCTGTTGGTTCATTACCATTACGTTTAATATATGTTGCCTTATAATCTATTACCTCTGGGTCCGTAATATCTTCTATTAAGTCACTAGTTTTAATGTTAACCGCAATTTTTGAAGGATTTGATTTACCTTCTATCTCATAAGTACCAGGAAGAAAAAACGTTGGGTTATCTTGTAATGATTTATTACCTTCGTCAATCGCAATTTTTAATTTTGATATTGCGGTTCTACGTCCTTGTTCATCAAGGTCAGGATTTAATCCGTACAACACGGTAGCTTTAGTATCTTTTAAAATATAGATTTGATTCCTGTCAATATACTGATTATACCAATTTTTACCAACATCAGGATAAAGACTTCTTCTATATTTCGTAATGGCTCTCTCATAATTGACAATATTAGTTAAAACTGACATATCTTCTTTAGAATACGCCTCCATAACATAACGATTAAAGTACTCTAACCTCATTCTCATTTGATTAAGAGTAATTTCAGGAAAATCCTCACTTACTAAACCTTTAGATTTATATAAAGAATACACTTCTTTTATTTTTTCCATTCCTTTAGTAGTGTCAATCTTATCAATTGCAACTGTTCCTCCCGCAGGTACCCCCTTGACGTTTTCAAGTTCATAACTTTTTGGGTACATATGTGGTGTAGTGTATAGATAATCTAATAACGTATCTTTTAGAAAGGCGTGTGACCTAGCAACATATGAGGTCGTTATTTTGTAACTACCGTCTGAAGGTTCAAATCTGGCGTTAAAATCTTTTAACATTAACTCTAACTTAATCGCTTTACCATAATGACCTTTTACCGTTAAAATAAAAATTGGGTATGGTAAATTCATGAATATCGAATACGGTGACTTATCACCCCTTTCAAATAAAACTCTTCCCTGAACATCAGTCATTTCAATAGTAACTGTAGGAACAAATGCAGGATTCATTTTTATGTTAATTCTGGTAATACCTAATAATTGTGTATCAACACCTCTTCCCGAACTAAAAATGTCATTTTCCATTTTATTATTTTGTCCAGGTAAAAATTGGTCAGTCCATGTAGAATCAAAATATTTTGGGTCTTCAGAGTCTTTACCCCCTAAGTTAACGTTGGGTTCTTTTTGATTTTGTGGATTACCCTCCATAAAGTTAACCTTTAATTGAGCTACCCCCACATTTTTAACACTATCCGAGTAATTAGACCCAATGGCTAATTTTGTTCTTGGTATTACTCTTGCCTCTAAGTTTGCGTAGGTTATTAAATTTTCTTGTTTGACATTGCGTTCTTGAACAGTGCCGTCAGAGTTGACAACTTTGTTGGGGTCAATTAGTACAACATTATCATATTCGGTTTGAACATAGACCTTATCGTTACCGAAAAATTTATTATCTGCCATAGTAGAAGAAATGTTGTTCCACTGCCGCTTTGTAGTCCTGTAAAGAATTTGTTAGGGGAAATGGTATAAAAAGTAGAGCATTATCAGGTATATTAGACTCCAAACCACCATACTGTGGATTCGCGGCCAATATTAACCAACCAAAATACGGTGATTCATAAAACTCATAACTTAGTTTATCTAACCTACTACGACCAGTCCTAAAAATAAATCTTTTATCCGAAGGTTTTGAAGGTATTCTAACAAACGGAACCACTGATTGTTGTCCGTTAACTAAAAAGTCTGTATATCTGTTCCAATATCTCATAATTAATTAAATGTTACTTTTCCGTTGTATGATTCTGCAGTACCTTTATTTAATCCAGAATACAGTTCGTTAAAGTACCCATCTCTAACTGAATTTATGTTCTCTTTAGGTACGTTTATATAATAAAATATTCTTTCTTTTTCTTTAGTAAATGGTGAATAGTCGTTAAACTTCCTAACTGAACTACGTTTACTAAATCTATCTAACTCTCTTTCAGTTTTTATTTGTACTTTTTCATAGTCTCTTTGTAAGTCATCGACAAGATTATTAACATACCTATCCCATTTATTAATATCACTTAACCTATCATTTAATAGTTTTAATATAACACTATCTTTATCGTTTAATATTTTTTGATACATTGCATTCATAAAACGAGAATAATATAAACCTTCATCTTGATATTCAATTGAAAATGAGTAATCAGGCTTAAATGGTTTTTCGACTAATTTTTTATTATCGTCAAATATTTGGTCATAAAACTCCTTTAAGTCAGTACTTAAAGTCACCATATCATTTTCCATTTCTTCGTATGTGTTATTTGCGTTTTTAGAAGTTTTGTCAACATTATCAGTTGCCACTAATTCTTGTTGTACATTTTTCGCCTTATCCGCAAACCCATCTGTATTAGTCATTACAAAACTTATTTTATCTATGGTTTCGATTAGACTTAATTGGTTATTCACAACTTTTGGCATAACACTCATATAATCTGATATGTAATTTGGTTTAACTTCATTAATCAAAGTGATTATATTAAACTTATATAAATCTATATCGGCATTTGTAAAATTCTTATTATGTATCTTTTTAAGTAATGGTGAATTATCATTATTCACATCATCAATTATTTCATCAAAAAGATTATTTATTTTATTTTGTAACTCGTCCTCTTTTGGTTTACCAAATAGTTTGGTATCTGTAGTTGTACCTGTAAATCCATCAGTATAGTAACCTAACGTTTTACCGTCAGTATAATTTCTTTCGTCCGTAAAGTAAGCCAAACCATCTATTGAGTAAGTATTTGCTACTTGAGTGAGTGATTCAGTAATTGAGTTTGCGTAATTTTTAACATCCTCAACCGCAGTTGCCATTATCGTTTTAAACGAGGTTTGACCACTAGTTGTAGTTGCAGTAGTTGTAGGATAAGTGGTTAATTCGTCAGTTTTAATAGTACCAATCGTAACACCTTTAGTTGGTATAATATCATTAGTCGGTATATTATCTTTACCATCAAAGACTATATTACTTTCTATAGATTCCCATATCTCTTGATTTAATTCATCTCTCTGTTCTGTAACTACAGACCTTTCATCGTAAACCTCTGTATTGGCGTAATAATTAAATGAAAGTGCGTTTTGTAATCTATTTACAGGTTCTTTCAATCCTTGACCACCTATAAAGAAAAATGACATATTAATATCCGCTAACATTGGTTGAACACCTATTCCCTCAGGATTTAAATCAAAAGTTAATGGTTCATAACTGATAGATATTTGATTAATAGCAATTTTAGTATGATAGAAATCACCAATTCTTAATATACATATTGGTGGCGCCCCAAATGATGTATTCTTTGCATTAAACTCAGTTGGTCTACCATCATCACCTATTACGGGTATAGTATCACCAGGTCTAATACATTGTTGTAAAAAAGTAAGTCTTGAATTTAAACCTTCAGGTGTAATAGAGTGAAATGCTGGTTGGAAGTACTTTATTTTTTCCTTTATACCACTATAAACCATCGGTGAACTTTCCTTCACCAAATTAAAGTAATCACACTCAGTCAATAATTTTCTAACTATTATCTTCGCAACCTCTTGTTTTTGTTTTTGACTCGTTGTTGGGTCTTTATATTTAATTTGTGTCACAGTTGTAGTTCCACCGCTATCTTTTACCGTTACTGTCTTATTTTCATCACTTATCACAACCTCCTCTTTATATGGTGTTTCAACAACACTGTTAAAAAATACTCTTCTACAACCCATCGCCTGTGGCGAATATACCTTATCGGATGAAGGTAGTTCTTGTGTACAATCGACACCATTAATAGTAACCTGTTCTCCCGACGCAACCTCTTTAATCATAAATTTACTCGGTACATCATCTTTCCACTGTTGTAACGTTTTCGTTGTACCCAAAGGTGTTAATGGTAATAAATATTGTATAACACTATCGATTCTTCTTTTCGATAATGCTTTATTATAGTTAACATTATTAGGTGACGATGCCGAACCTTGTAATAAAACTTCAACTGTAGAACCCGCATTCAAAGCTTCTCCTACCCCTTTCAAAAATCTTAAAGTACTCTGTAACGGTCCTTTATCCCCGTTAGGTCCCGGTAATATATTTTTTTCATAAAACTCGTTAACCCCCACTTTATTTTCGGCCGTGGCTGTTGAATCGTATTTTGACTGTCGGGCAATATAATTACTTAATGTAACTTCATAAGACTCATCGGCAGTCGTTACGGTAGCATCTTGTTTACCAGGTATATCATTATCAAAATAGTATGAGAAGTCGTATGTCTCTTCCTTTATTTTATCAACATACTCCTCTGTTGCTGGGTCCTCATCACCAGGTTCACCAGGATTTATAAAATCAAAATTTTCCTTAACTTCTTCAGGTACGGGTGAGTTAACAATTAACTCGTAGATATCATTATAAGTAAATTGAGGATATCTTAAGGCTAATTCATATATGTCGTATTTTCTACAACCAGCAAAAAATGAATCCACAATACCTGTAACTTTATTGTTATTACTTTGATTTGCTAATTCTTTATCTACTATAGCATTTAGTATTGATGGGTGGTCAACCACAATCTTCCAGCTTAAATTACCATTTCTTGTTGTATTATTATACGTATAAATTGGTTCAGGTCGACCTAAGAACTCATTTGTATTCCAATTCGCTGAGTTTGTTTCACTTACTTTCATATCGTAAGGTGGGAACCACATTATCCTACCACCATTAGGTCCTCTCTCACAATGTGGTAGGTCTTGATAGGTAAACCCTTTTTTTCTTGACGTTCTCCACGCTAAATTTTCTAATGAAAACATATACTTCTTAACACTTTCTCCCTCTATATTTGTACTCTCAGTACCCCTCATTGGTGCAATGTTTAAATTATATGTACTATCTAACACTGAGTAAGTAAACCGTCTATTTGCCGTTGTAATTCCCTCAGTTTTTTGTAAATCACCCATAGAGTAATATGGGGTATCTTTAGTGAATACACGACAATACTCCTGTCCAACGATATCACCATCAACATCTTTATAGGCAATTACTCTTGAACCTTTTGTTAGTTCTCTCGTACCATCATGAAACACTTTTGATACTTGGTCAATGGCATTACCAACATGTTGTAGTTTTCTAACACCTACTACCTCATCGGCCGCGTTAATTAATTTTTGCGTATTATCTAATATAGAACCTTTAGTGTATTGGTAATTTCCAGAACCGTCTACCGATTGTGTAGCTGTAAAAGTATTTTGAACCCCTTGTTCATTCCAATCCGTATCAATAGTACCAAAAAACTCCGCACCTTTACCAACTTTTTGTCCTGCCCTATCTTTATATTTTGGTGAAACCCAAGTAAATCCTCCTTGTAATCCCCCATCATCATATGTTGAGGTTTGATTTAAACCAAATTTATATTGATTATCTTTTTCTTCGTTTTCGTAAATTTTAGCAACCTCATCATAACCATATACGGGTGTTTGAGTTTTATTACCATCTCTATCTAACGGTAATGACTCAGCAGGAGCAACAACATCTCTCATTTCTTGTTGCGAACTACCTACGTAATAATTTTGTTTAGGTACCTTTGTAAATAAATCGGTTAAGAAGTTTTTATTATAATCAGGTATATAACGGTTTAATCTAAGTCCGTGAAAAAGTCTTGAACGTTGTCCACCACCTGTATTATCCAAGAATATTTGCATTCCTGTCTTTTCGGTGGGTAACTTTAAAACTCCTCTCTTATCAAATAAACCTGTTATTTTATTGGCTATTTGATTTAAATACATTTGTTTTGGTTCAGAACTAAAGTAATCACCAGGTATCCACGAATATGGTGAATACACACCACTAACTCTACTAATGAAGTCTAAACCTTTACCAATTAAACTCTTAGGTACTGAAATTTTCCAATCTCTCTCAATAATAGATTTATTACCTGTGACGATACCGAGTAAATCAAATGGGTCTGTTAACGCATCTATCGCGTTTACTCTACCTATAGTTTGTTGATATGTTTCTTCGGCTATTCGATATTGAAACTCAGTCTTAAGTGATTCCGCAGCAATTCTCGCTAAATCAGAATCTTGAGATAATGAACCGTTATCCCCTTGAGGGTTTTGACTTGTTAATAATATAAATGGATTATATGATGACGCAATAAATGTATTATAAGGACTTTTACCGACTAAGGCAGGTATGCCCTGATTCATATCTAAATTTAAAGTATTACTAAAACTCGTAACTGAATTTATAAATGTAATGTCATCAATAGATTTTGGCTCCCCAAATCCTCCTTCGGGACCATATTGATTTTTAACGTATGCGTAATTTCCTTCATCAGAACCAATTACTTCCACCTCTTGAGAGTCAATAACTCCAATATCATTAATAATTATCTCACTCTGCCCTGGTTGGGACGCAGGAGTAAAACCATCACTATTATATGGTTGTAGATTTTTTACTAATAATTTTTTTCTAAAATTTTCAGTAGAATCAAATGATAATGGACTTAATGACATCTATATATTCTTTTTAGATAAATAGACGGTAACATAATTTTGTGTAAACTAAAAGAATAGATTTATACAAAGATACCCCTATTAATATTATGAGTTCATACCCATACTAGTTACAGACCCACCATACGTTCCATCTTTATTAAGTAGTTGGGAACTGATTGCGGCTATCGCGTCTGGATTATTAATTAAGTATCTAGCAAACTCCTCCTTAGTCATAACCGAATTAGTCGGCATATTATCAAGTTTTAAATTAACTTCACCACTCACATTAAGGTTAGAATTAGATGCGATGGCACTCGTAGTTGGTTCATTAATGTTAAGACTTGAAGTATTTAAATTATTCACAGAGAAATTATCTCGTTGAGTGGGTGGGGGACCTTCCCCACCTTCATTATTTTCATTTGTATTACCCTCACCTGTAACAGGTTGAACCTCCGTATTATTTGAACGTTCAGTAGGCGTTGCGTCCGAACCAGGAAAAAGGTCTTTAATTTTTTTCATAACATCCCTTTCAAAATCAAATTCTCCATATTTTATAGCCGCCATATCGAACGCTTCTTGAATAAACCCATACGCAGCATCCGCAAATTCATCGGCCTGGTCTGGACTTACTTTTAATTGACTTAATCCCAAAGAAAACGCTTCGACAACTTTATCAGGTATTTGAAAAAATTCTTGTGCCCTTCTTCCTTTGCCTCTTTCACCTTTATCGTTCTCACCTTTAAGAGAGTCAATCACATTTGTACTAGAACTTACTAAACCTTCCGCTATATTTGTAAAACCGTCACCTTGTGCTAATTGTAGTCTAGTCATACTCGTTAGAACTGATTGAGCCGCGGCAATTTCATTAAGATAACCCATCGATTTTTTAGCCACATCGAGCTCACTCATCTTATCTTTAGCTACAACTTTTTCTAATTCAGCATAATCATTGGCGGTCATATCATTGAAACCTTGACCAATTTGTCTAAGTGTTCCGTCAGGCATAGTAATATCAATATTACCGTCTCTATTAATCTTACCAAGATTAGAAATTAACTCTTTTTGTTCATCACTTACACCACTAAGATTACCTAATATATCTAATTTCTTATTTTTTTGAGCTGCCTTCATAGCTAATTCGGTCATCTCTTGGTAACCCATTCCGGCTAAATCCGCAGCCTCTCTAAGTCGATACATCTCAGTAACAGGGATATCAAATTCACCCGTTTTTTCGTTAAAATTCACCGATGCCGCTGCCATACCAACAACACTATCTTGTAGACCTTCCATATCCGTTTGAGCCATGTGAAGTAACTGGAATGGGTCACCTAGTTTACCAATGGCACCACCTAACATTTGGAAACCTGCGGCGGTTTCAATCGCGGCTTCAGGGGACATTAATTTATCAGCTAAACTAACAGTTGTACTCATATCAATTCTTAAAGATTGAGCTTGTGCAACCATATTAGAAAGACCTTTCACACCATCTTTAAAATTATATGATGTCATTAACTTTAAATTCTTGTTAACACCACCCATAAATTCTGAGACATTTAAACCATATGACCGAGCCTGTTTTGTCATACCTTTCATTGTTTCCAATGTTTTGTCGGTTGTATAACCTAATGTATCAAATGAAGTCGCCATAGTAGCTAATTCCGCGGCAGACATATTAGCGGTAAAACCTAAGACTTGAAACGACTCAATTTGTTTGTCAGTGAAAAATGTTAATCTCATCATGGACTCATTTAGAGCCCCATATAATTTAATATTGTCTTCAACACCTTTTCCAAGTAATAAAGTATTTTCTGCGGCGGCTGCGGACGCCCTTTGTATTGCGTTACCAACAATCCTTGTGGACCCCATAGTCTCTCTAGCGGTATTTGCAGCTACAGTATTATAACCCGCCACGGAGTTAATTACTCCTTTTATATCGGTTAAACTATTTTTAAGACTTACAGTGAAATTACGAAGAGAAATATCAGCCATTTTAATATTACTGGCAATATTACCCGTTATCTTCTCTACATCACCATTATTGGATTCAAACATAAACATATGAAATATCTTTTATTATAAATATCGATTATCTAGATTTCTGTCGTTGTTTTTCTATCTGTTCGTTTTTTTCTTGGAATTCAGATGAAAGTTTATCAATAAAAAACTTTCTCTCAAAGGTGGGCATTAATTGTAGGTCTGAGTAAGACATATTAACATGTTTACTTAGATAATAGAACTCATCGAGCATAATTTTCCTATAGTTAGAAGAAAGGACGAAAAAACTCCGCCCCAAAAGTGATACGCATAGTCACTTTTTCTCCTGACGGGGCTGTAGTAGTTCTATTAAGGTCCAACTTAGGTTCACAATCTTTCATTGTGTTTCTAATAAATTTTGAATCCATAATAGGTAGCGTACTTATAAAGGTTGATATTTTTTCTCTATTTTCATCCCCATCTATGGAAATGATTAACTTTTCTAACCGTTTAGTAACAAGAGGTACCGTTACTCCGTCAGGGTATAAATCAGGTAATTCAGATAACTCATTAGTATCTTGAATATTTAAAAGTCGACATACAACATTGACACCTGTTTTTGGTAAATTAAATTCAAATAATCCCTTTTCATTAGGTTTTATCTTAGTTTTTTCAATGTTTAATTCATCTAAAGCCACCTTAAAATTAAAATCCTTACCTGTTTTTGGGTCTTTTAATACAAAGTTATAGTCAGAACCAAACGCAGTATTTCTTAAAAATATTAATACCGCCTCGGCGTCCCCATCTAATAATTCGTTAACATTAAAATCAGGTTCGTAAATTTTATTTTTTAGTAATGTCATCACTAAGTTTTTACTTCCTGAATTAGATAATAATAAGTTTTCATCCTGAGCGGTTAAATAACCGACTTTAAGTGATTTTTTCTTATTAGTGTAAAAAATACCTTGCGATGGTAATGGTACCACATCATGTGGTAAGTTCATATTTGCTTGTCCGTATTGTTTTCCTTGGTCCATAATAGTTTATTTAAATAAAAAACCATAGAAGTTCAATGACCTCTATGGTTTTAAATATACAATTGATTGGTTTATTATCAATACTTGTTTTATATTAGTATACCAAAATACATCTATCAGGACGTAATGTAGCTGTAATAGTAGCTAACGCATCATCACTATATCCTAAACTATCGAAATTAACATCAGTTAAAAATGTTCCTTGTAGAATCCATTTTTCAACCGCCACACCTGTTGGGTCTAACATCTCTAGGTCTAAGTCTTTCTTATAACCTGCAGCATATCCCATACGTCCTGTTACGGACTCTGAATGTAATCTAACCCACTCCATTAACGCTTGTGACGCTGATGGTCCAATTGGGTCACGGAATGTAACGTTTATCGTGTTCCACACGAATCTACCTGCTACGTATGTAGAGGTGTTTAAAAAAGGAATCTCTGTTGACCCGATTTGGATGTTAGGTCTTGATGTAGACTCAACATACCAAGAATTAATACCCAATGAAGATGGAAACGATAGTATAAATCGGTTCTTCCTTTTTGGTTCATAGGGAACGGGCATTTTCATTAATAAGTCTGCCATTGTATTTTGGTTTTATATTTCTTTAGTTTATTTAATTATAAATATCCAGTTTAAAAGTTTTTCTATTTACTTTTATTTTTTTTTCAGTAATCTACTAGAGCAAATAAAATATAATAATAATTATACTTCTTTTTTATCTCCTCCTTTAGTTAAATACATTTTAACTGGTTTATCTTTATATTCTTTATCTAAAAATGCTTTAATCTTTTCTACATTGCCTGGGTCATCATCAGAAAACCCAATCATTGGTACGAAATTATTTTTTATATCATTCTTAAGAAAGGCTTTTTTACCGATTCTCTCACTCATTTCTTTAACATACGCAATAAAACTCCTTAAAGCTTTAATTTTACCCTCCTCAGGGTCCGCAGCGTTACCTTCACCATATGTTACAGGATGGTATTTATTTAAATCCAAATAATCATTAATCATTATGGACGAATCTTTTTCCTCATCACCCGACATATTACGATACTTTTTAAGATTGTCAATTAAAGACTCCTTGCTAATACCGTTATGGTTAGTCACTATCATATTATAAATCGCTTCACGTAATACCGATGGTGTATGACCTCTTGCAGTGATTATTGAAAAAATTGACCCCCCGTTTATTGCTTCAACAAAATCATTCCACGATGGACCTGGTTTTGCTAATAGGGAGTCCACTATAAAGGCGTTATCACCCTTAACTCCGAAATTTCTGTAAGGGTCATCGGCATACCCTACAATCATTTTACCCTTATATTCAAAAGGTTCTTTACCAATCATACCTCGATAGTCGGCGAAGTCTTCTGTTGACATTCCCACCTCCTCGTCCTCATCGGACAAAAGTATGATTTGTGTCGGCATAGTCGCAATATTATCATCCCAATCAAAAGCATAATACTTTAAATCGGGATTACCTTCAGGGTCAAACCCTTCTTGTAATTTTTTTTCGTGATAAAATTCTCTAATAACCTTCTTTAAACTCATCTTTCTACTTAGTTTTTCTTATTAATTTTTACCATTAGTCTTTCTAATTGTGACTCAGATATAACAATATTCTGAGGTTTTTTAGAAAAAGACTTTTTTCCGTCAGACTTTACGTTTAACGATTCGTTAAGTGTTTTTTTCTTGAATTCCATTTTATTTTTGTTTAAACGTTTAATTGGCTAAGAGGAGGGAATTAACCCTCCTCCTTAATATAAATATAGTTAGTTATTAAATATCTTCAAAAGATGCTCCTGTAGGAGTAATCAAGAATTCAATATCTATAAATTCAAGTGCTCTTGTTGGTTTCAAGTAAATTTTACCTGTTAACGTATTAGAGTCTAAATCTTCAGGTGTGTTTGAAACTGTAACTCTAAAGTCAATCAAACCTCTATCTCTTCTAATACTATCTAAGATAGGATTAACTGAGTCTAAGAACTCTTGTCTAACTTGTTCATCGTTTTGTTCGAATAATAATCTTACCGCTACTGCCGAAATTAACTTACGTGCTTGTAGTAATAATCTTCTAACATTTATTCTATCAAGTGCAGATTCTTTAATCTGTAAAGTTTTGTTACCCCAAATAACTGTACCGACATCAGAGAAGGTTGCTATCGGGTTTAATCTACCTTGATAAAGTGTATCTCTATCTTCTTGTGTTAGTTTTTTACGTGCTTTAACAGAATTAACTAAACCTCTCGTGTAACCCGCTGATGCGAACCATGGGAAAGCAATATTATCTGTTAACGCTAAATTTCTAACAACCTCACCTGTTGGTGGAAGATAAATCTGTGTATTATTAACCGTATCTCTCGTAAGAATCCACGGGTAATAAGATGCAGTGTAGTTAGAGTCAATTCCTGTATCCTCTAAATTATCTACCGCCTCTTCAGGATAAATGAAGTCCGTATCAAAATTCCCTAAAGAAGGTGTAAACATATTATAATCAGGTGTTGTACAAATATAAACCGAATCCGCTCTATCCTGTTCAACCATATCAATTGCCGACTCAACTAAGTTTGAATTATTTACATAATCAATACCTGGTGTGGTAAACACATTAATATTAACCGCTTCAGGATTATTGAAAGTATATTGACCCCATAAGTAAGCATAATAATCGGTGTTAGCCCAAGTCAATTGGTCTGGTCCAACAATTTGTTTAAACGCTCCCCACCCTGTTGCGGTTGGGTAATTTATTGAAGGTGCCGCACCTTTTCTAAAACCTGAAGCTCCTAATTGGTATCTATCTCCGTTAGTTCTATATTCTCTATATATATCCCAACCATCAAAACCACCTGATGGTACGACTGTAAATTTACGTGCGTTTAACTTATAAAGTGGGTTACTCTCAGGTATAGATGAGTTAAATGCGGAATCACTAGTCTCAAACGCAGTTTCACCTGATGTGGTATAATTAGAAGAAATCGTAATAACAGTTGCTCCTGAATCCATATGGTAACCTTTAGTAAGGTAAGACCATGGTTGAGAATCAGTAGCGGTAGTCAAATTGGTAGGATTTTGTTTTCCTTTATATGATAAGAAATCTACATCTATACCAGCAGTGTTGGAAACACCTAAGTATGTTCTTCTTACTCTATCACCTGAACTTCTCGTTTCATTGTCCGTACCTGAAGCCGCACCAAATGGTGGGTTCCAAATAACTTCACCTGGTGTGTCATATTTTCTTTTATATTCTAAGAATGGTGATTTAACTCCTGAAAACTGTCTAGTTTGATACCCTCTAAACCCACAAGGTAGTGAATCCATAGGAGCATCTTCATTCATTTCTAACATTATGAATCTTGACCTTAATTCAAATTCACCGTTGGATGTACCAATTTTCTTAGCAACAAAACTATTTTGGTTAATATCCATTGTACAGTTAGTAAATTTCTCTAAAACTACAGGATTTGCATCTGTATCGAAGAAATCACGTACTACAACATCAAACGTCCCATTATTAAATGAGATATTCATAATTGATACTTTAACTTCTCTGTTTGCACTATTACCATCAGATATGGTTATAACTTTAAACATATTATAAACTTGATTACCCCTTAGTTCTGAGACTAAGTAAGGTGTTTCGGGTGTTTGGTATTGTTCTAAATACCAACCAATACTTGTATTAGTTGCTAAATCTTGTCTAGCACTTGGTAAATCAGTTAGTACACAATTCAAACCACGAACACGACCTAATCTATAACCTGTATTTAATAAGTTATAATATTCTTCTTCTACGAATAAAGGTACTTCAGATTTTGGTTTTGCAAAATTCGATTTTCCGAATACCTTTGATAAGTAATTGGAATTAGATACGTTAAATGATGTTTGGAAAAAGAAATTATCTCCATTTGCAGTTGTTGCTGAAAGACCAAATGTAGAGAAAGGGTTAGTATTAACGTCCGAGTAATTTCCCGTACAATCCATAGTAACCGCAGTTAATCCCGATACCTCATATACTGGACCATCATCATTGGTATATGTATCGATACCTCGTGAACGTAAAGTAGCTACTACCACATCATGATAATCATTATATGGTGTACCCGTATAATTAGTTACGTAAACTTGAGCGGTCCCTTGATATTCCAAACCAACCGTATTTACTAACGTGGTTACACCAAAGCCGAAACCTGTACCATCATAAACACCATTAGATTCTGTAAATAATGCGTAATACCATGGGTCGTTTACTGAGTCAGTTAAATCCATCGATTCAAACTGTACATTTTCAACACCTAAAACATTTACATTACTTACGTAATTAGGTGTACTAGTTACCCCTGTAATATTATCGTATGTGGTCGAATCAACCGCTCCCCAAAAATAGGAAGTTTGTCCTGAATTTGCGTTGTCTACAATCTCAGAATAGAAATAACCTTCCATATCTGATTGTAAAGTTGATACTCCTCCCGTATATGTTGTATATGAATCTGTTATCACACCTTGAATTGAAGCGGGTAGACCACCATAATTGGTGATAGCCACACTTGCGGGTGTTCCTGAAACTCCGGAGAATGAGACTGTAAATGGTCCAGTTTGTCCCGTTGCGGTTGTTCCTGAACTATCTAAGTTACCGATAGTTGTTATTGACCATGAAGGTCCTGCGTCATACCCTGATAATCCAAGTACCCTTGTTACAAACAATTGATTTGATTGTTGTAGATAAGACTTAGCTATGTAAGCTGCCTCATACTTAGGTATCTGAGTATTTACAAATTTAGTTGGATTTGTACCACCAAAATAGGATTGGAACTCATCGTAATTAGTAATGAAAATCGGCTCGAATGCTGGTCCCGAAATTGTTTCACCTACTAACCCAAGAGTTGTTACTCCTACACTTTGTGCTACAAAACTTAAATCTCTTTCTGATGTATAAACACCCGGAGATACGAATACTTTGTTAGATGTCGCCATTGTGTAATTTTTTTCTTAAGTTTTTATTTATAGATAAATATTAGCAAAAAGATGAAAGAACTATTACATAAAGAGTATATTTATATAGAGTAGGAAAAAATTCTACCTTTTTTCTACTTTTTAAAAAAACATGGATGAGTAAAATAAAAAACATAAAAATTTCACCTGAGTCACATAAGACTTTAAAACTATACTGTGAAAAACACGGTTTAAAGATTTATAAATTCTTAGAAAAGTTAATTGAGGATAATTGTAAAGAAGTTAGGGATATCTACGGAGAGTAATTATAAAAGTCTTGCTTTAGATTTTAATACTGACTGCTTGGTTATATCTATTTTAACGACATCAATCTTAATCACATCGTTAGTTGAAACCTTTATCGTTGTTATATCATCACCAATATAGTTATCATTAATATAAACAGAGTAACTATCGACATTAGACGTTTCTAATATTGTTAAGTCAATTTCATATCTGTAAGTTTCAGTTAAAGATTCTAAACCACTAACAAAAATAATGTCTAAATCAAAATCGCTCGGATTCGAAGGTAATTTCTCAACTCTCTTACCAGTATTAAGTAAATCAACCTCAAATATAGTTGCGGTTCTAGATATTGCGGGAGATACCTCAAACTCTTCTTCATCTAGTAAGAATCCCATCATTAAGAATTCGTAGTTTTGTACGTAGTATTTTCTTTTCTCAAGTTCTAAAACAGATTCGTCAGATGAACTATTTAATATCATTGGTATATAGTGACCTTTTATTTCTGTATATGCCTGTCGTGATGAAAATTTCTGTAACACCTTTTTATTAAAGTCATTTAATTCTCTCATTCTATTACAGAATATTTTCACATTGTAAGTAATATCCACAGGAACGGGTTGAGGTATTTTATATATGTCCATACCCTTTCTTTGACCGTCCCACGTTGGTACTTTAGCGTAATAGAATTGTCTCCTGTTTGGTATCGTATATTGTAGTGACGGATTAGTTCCAAACTTAACATCGGGATTTCTAACCGTGGCAACAAAAGGAGGTTTAATATTTTTATCTAAATCCTGAAAATTCCAAGTTTCTGTAAATTGAGCCCAATTTTGTGTGGTTATAATTAAATCTATGTTTTTTATATTCTTACCGTTCACTGAAATACCTAATTCGTCTCTAACAAAATCTAACATACCCCTATCTAAATCTGCATGTAAAATGGATTTTGGTAAATAGGTTCCGTCTTCTTGAATTTGTTCAAGTAGTTCCTCTCTCCTCTGATGTAAAATTTTATCAGGAGTTAAAGGTAAATATTTTTTTACATTTTTAGGTAGTCCCATTATTTTACAGTTTCACTTATAAAAAATACTTTATTCTTAGAATTAATCATTTCAACCTCGTTAGCATTGTAAATTGGTTCCTCACCATCTTTTCTAACGAACGAGTCATACTTATACGGATTATACGTTATCACATTCTCATTTGGCTCATCAGGTAAGTTTTCACATGGAAACGTACAAAAGTCCATTAAAGTTCCAATCACAAAGGCGTGTACATTTTTTCTCATTTCATCTCTTACTTTTTCTTTACCGCCTTGTCGTACTCTAAATTCAACATCTTTTAATTTAACATAATCAGCATACATTACAATTTTATTTTTATATGATACTGAAAATGTGTGTTTATGTAAGTTATAGTATACCATAACTTTTTTACCGATATAATTAACTTCTTCATTATCGTTACCACATTTATGACAGATATATGGGTCGTGACCACCGTCACTTAAATCCCAAGACCACCCACAATCATCACACACAACTTTTTCACCTTCAATACCTTCACACATATGTGACATACGGGTTTTAATAAAATTTATTTCTTTTAGTAATTTTTTCATATTCCTCTAAATTCCCCGTCATTAACAGGTGCTGCAATTATACTTCGGTAAAATGGTTTATATCCACCATAAGTATGTTTATTGTCGCTAACAACACGACCATCATTAACAACAGAGTAATACCTTACTCGGTCCTCAGTTTCATAATAACCTAAATAATCACCGTAATCGATGTCAATATTTAACTCATCTAACGCGTCTTGGTAAACACCAACTTTTAAGTTACCTGGTTCTAATTGTGATAAATTAGCGTTAGAGTAATTCTGATTTTCAGGTGTGTCGATAGTAACATAACCTTTAAATTCAACAGGAGGTAAAAACTGTATACCGTCCTCTAAAGACTCTCCGTATACATCATCGGTTTTAGTTTTTTGTCTATCAACTTTATATAGAACAACGGTGAAATGCATATCACCTTCAAGCCATTCACGACCCATATTTTGTTCTAATCCAAAATCCTCGGAACCGAAAAACTTTTCTAAACGCGTTATTGGTATCTTTCTATTACTCATATATTGATAAATAGTTAGTTTATAGTTATATTATAAATATTAGATTATGGAAAGTAATAAAGATAAATTATCTAAGATACCTGAAGTTAGGGCGCAACGTACATTAGAAGTATACGATGGGTTCAATAATTATATACAATCTATTCAAAAAAAATTTAAAGAACAAAAACATTTTAAATTAACAAGGGCTCAAGCCGACTACATCAATAGTTATCATGAGTTAGTCCCTAAAATTGCCAGAAAGTGGGTGGACTTAGATAGTTACTTCGGTAAGAAGATGATGGAAGATAAACTTCTAACGAAAGTACCTGAAAAAGTTTACATTGAAAAACTTTTGGTCGAAAAAGATAAATCTTTTCACATATGGGGTAAAATATTTGAAAATGAAAAATTACATTCATTTTGGTTACCTCGTGTTGCACTAATAAAATCACAGGAAATTGAAAAGGTTGAAATAGATTATACTAAATACTCTCATAGACCTCCTTTAGAACATCAAATAGAATCTATTGAAAAATTAGCGAGTCATAAGAAATATATCTTAGCCGATGATATGGGGTTAGGTAAGACTACCTCAACCGTCATTGCAGCTTTAGAGTCAGGTGCCGAAAGAGTATTAATTGTTTGCCCCGCATCTTTAAAAATTAATTGGAAACGTGAAATTCAAAATTATACCGAAAAAAGTATATCAATAGTCGAAGGTAAGAAATGGGAAAGTGCCGATTTTGTTATTATAAACTACGACATATTAAAGAATTTTCATGATATAAAGAACAAAGAAGAATCAATAATATTACAAGAAGGGTTCGATTTAGTTGTTGTTGATGAAGCACATTACATTCAAAATGTTCAAGCAAAAAGAACTAAACTAATTAATGACATAATAAATTCGATTGGTAAGGTATGGCTATTAACAGGTACCCCAATGACATCAAGACCAATTAATTATTATAATTTATTAAATTTAGTGGAATCTCCTGTGGCGTATAATTGGATGGCGTACGTAATTAGGTACTGCGAAGGTTATCAATTTAATGTAGGTAATCGTAAAGTATGGAACGTAAATGGGGCATCTAACTTATTAGAGTTAAGAGATAGAACCAAAACGCATGTTCTTAGAAGATTAAAACAGGATATTTTAGATTTACCTGATAAGATTATCACTCCCGTTTATTTAAATTTAAAATCTAAAGAGTATATGGCACTTATGGGTGAATACTACGATTGGATGGAGGATGATAGGGAGAAAAAATCATTAACCGTACAATTTTCTATGTTAATGAAAGTCAGACAAATAATTGCCGAAAATAAAATAAATGAAACTTGTGAGTTAGTTGAAAACATTATTGAACAAGGGAAGAAAGTAATTGTCTTTACCAACTTTACTGACACACTAAATAGAATTACAGACCACTTTGGTAAAAAAGCAGTTAAATTAGACGGTAAGATGAGTAAAATTGCTCGTCAAAACTCTGTGGACCAATTTCAAGAAAATGATAAAATAAAAGTATTTGTTGGTAACTTAAAAGCTGCCGGTGTTGGTATAACTCTTACCGCAGCAGAGGCAGTAGTTATGAATGATTTATCATTTGTTCCTTCTGACCATTCACAAGCCGAAGACAGAGCGTATAGGTACGGACAAAAATCTAATGTTTCCGTATTTTACCCAATTTTTGAAAACTCAATAGAAGGTATCATATATGATATTTTATCTAATAAGAAAAATATTTTTGAAACGGTTATGGGTGATAATGAGGAGAGAGGGGACATAATGGAACAAATTATTAATGAAATATCAGTTAGAAGATAAAAAATTATAATTAACCATTATTTATAATAAAAAAATAAATGAAGTTCAAAAGATTAATAAATAAAATCTCAACGATTGAACATAAAATTAATAGCCGAGAAAAGTTAACAGAAGTTAACGTTAATATCTCGCACACTCCCAAACAAATTTTAACAGAAATGAAAAAAATTGGTATAGAAACATTACCGTACTCTTATTCTGCCTTAGAGAGATTTATAGATTCAGAAACTATGGATACTCACTATAACAAACATTATAAAGGATACGTTAAGAAATTAAATAATGCATTGTCGAGTAGAGTTGACGGTAACATTGAATTAGAACAATTAATAAGAGGTATTTCACGATACAATAAAACAATTAGAGACAATGCGGGTGGAGCATTCAACCACGCGTTATTTTGGAAAATTATGTCCCCAAAAAAACAAAGGGCTCAAGGAGAAATATACGATAAAATAATAAAAGATTTTGATAATTTTCCTAAATTTAAAAAAATATTCAGTAATGAGGCAATAAAAAACTTTGGTTCAGGATGGACTTGGTTAGTCTTAACTAAAAGTGGTAAATTAAAAATTATGTCCACCCCAAATCAAGACAACCCATTAATGAATGTGGTTAAAAATGGTGGATACCCATTATTGTGTTTAGATACATGGGAACATGCATATTACTTGAAATACCGTAATAAGAGAGATGAATATGTTAGAAATTTTTGGACAATAATCAATTGGGATTATGTTAATGAATTATATTTAAATCAAACATCAAAAAAACTAACTGAAACGAAGATAGTTAAAAGTATTATTTCTGAAGGTGCGAGTGCAGGATGTAATAGAAATCAAGTACAGACGTACCGCAGATTATTTAATACTAATCCTGAGATAAAAAAACGTTTTATGTACACAATAATGGATATACTAAAAGAAGTATTTTCAGAATACTGGTATGAAAAAAACAAATACTCTAAAGGTCAAATGTCAGGGATTTATGATTATGAACAAAAAGGTCGTTCAGTGATTAATAAGTTAAATACCAACTACACAGCTTTTTGTACATTAGTGAGTGACACAAATAAATATTTAAGAAAATATGGTATTGATGCAATTAATTTTAATGATAAAAATCACAAACAACAACTAACTGAAGTTGATAGACTTAACAAATATTTGATAGAATTAAGGTACTCTATTTTTAACGCAGATTCACCAACGTTTAAAACTCTAATGTCTGGTTTAGATAAAACAAATAAGTTTGGAGATAAAAGAGAAGTTGATGCGGTTGTAAGTTTAAAAAAAATATTTAATACTTCTGATGTCAAAAAAGTTGGGGAACTAGGTGATGTGGATGATATGATTAAAGGTATAGATGCCGTTGTTACATTACCTGAAGGTACTAAAACAATACAAATTAAACCATTTAATCGTATTAATAAAAAAGACGGTAAAGTTATTGTTTACGGTACAGGAAACGTTAAACCCTATAAAACGGATTATTTAGTTTTTCATAGTGATAAGTTAGGTACTGAAGTTTTTGAGAATAAAAATACTAAAATAGTTAACGGAAGATACGTTTTTAACGAGTCATCACAATATATTAATTAAAGAAATGTAGTTTTCTGAATATTTATTAAGAAAACATACATATGTCAGTAATAATTGAACCTCAAAGAACCAAACTATATACCCGTGTAAAACACCTATTAGGTGCACCAATACGTAGTATTGAAATAGAAGATGAAATGATGGACTCTTTATTAGAGTTATCTATTCAGGATTACGCTCAATATGTGAATGATTGGTTAATAGAGTCTCAATGGACATCACTTTACGGTATGAACTTAGATGAACAATCTGTTACACGAGCATTCACTACTCGTTCATTAGACTGGGAAACTCAATACACTTATTCTTATTCTAAAATAGTTGGACTTCAAGCCGGTGGAGACTCAGTACTCAAAAAAGATTATATTGACTTAAAAACAAACCAACAAATTTATGAAATACCGGCAGGTAGGGAATTAAATGAATTATTATGGTTTTCAAGAGCAGAATTAGACGCTGCCTTTTTCGACCCATTTATGGGTGGATTTGGAGGTATGGGGGGTGTAGGTTTAGGTGGTGGTGCCGGATTTTCACAAATGGGTCAAACAGGTAATTACATGATAACACCCGCTTTTGACATTTTACTTAGAATGCAAGATATAAATTTAAAACGAAGACTTATTGGTGGTGAATTAACGTATAGAGTAACTGCATTACCTGAAGGAAAAAAAGCCGTACATCTTTATAATGTACCTGGAGGTAAATTTGATTTTGGTACAATAGAAAATAACGAATATAGAGTGTGGTATTGGTATTACGAAACTAATGATAGGGAAGATTGTTTAGCTAAAAATCCCGATGTAGTAAGACTACCTTCTGATATTCCAATTGATGAAATGTTATGGGCGGAACTAAATAATCCAGCACAGGCTTGGGTTAGAAAGTGGTTTGTAGCTTATGTCAAAGAAACTTTAGGGCGTGTAAGAGGTAAATTTAGTGGTAATTTAAAAACACCGGATTCTGAAGTAACAATGGATTACGATTCTTTACTTACTGAAGCTAAAGATGAAAAGAGTAAATTAATGGAAGAATTAATGGCTAGATTAGAAAGGTTGAGACCCGATAAGATGATGGAAAGAGAAGCTAATTTAGCTGAAAATTTAAATAAATCATTACAATACAGAGCATTACCAAGACAAATGTATGTAATCTAATTATGGGGATTATAAAGACAAAACCAATTAAAAAAATTATTAACGGTAAAGAATTTATTTTTTCCGAAACCATTATGGTCATTAACCTACCCTTTTATAAGACAAATGGTGAGAGTACTATTGTGGTTAAAAATAGTAATTCAGAATGTGTCATTTTATTAGATGAAACCACCACAGAACATATTACCGTAAAATCTATGTCAGACTCTATAGTAAAAACAGACAAACTAATCGATGAACAATATGAAGAAATTAGACTCGAAAAGTTTGCCTCTGTTGAACTAAGATATATAAATAACTACTGGTACGTTATGTCTTCTGATGGTCTAAAGAATTCATAATATTCATATTTTTATTAACGTATTCCATATCCACTAATTTAGTTGTATTCTCAAGATACATGTAATATGGGTTTATGTTAACGTCATTCCAAAACCTAATTTCAGGGTCAGATAATGTTAATACTTCATCTAAATTATCCTGACTACCTTCTTTCATGGGGAATCCTCTAACCAACTTAGTTTGTGATTTAGTAAAAAACGGTCTATCATCTGGATTATCCACTAATATTTCACTACGAATTTCAGGAGAAAACACTACAAGTAATGGTTCAATACGTTTATTAAACGCAGCCATATAACGAGCAATATTGTACTCACCTAATTTATCGGGGGTATCGCTAATATATTTATCATCAATTAAATAACAATTTAATACGATTTCAGTAGAGTCGGGAGGCATAGGTTTACCATTATTAATCGCGTACTCTCTTTTTTCCGCCGCAGTTGCGTTCCACTTATTCTTTTTCTGTACATCACCATGAGACTTTCTTTCCCCATTATTAACATAATAAATAGTATCACCTAAACCAACATTTAATTCATGTTTTATCGCTAATTCCATATGTGCTTGTCGTGACATTAAAGAACCTGATTTGGTTCTTTTTTTCATATGTAATTTATAATCTTTTATACTTTGTTTAACACGAGATTTATTTGCAATTTTAGAAATGGGTATCTCCAAGTTATAAATTTTATTTACATACTCATAATAGAAGTCTAAAAACTCATGTCCTTTACCATCTAATAATAAACGAAGTCCGTGGTCCAAAAACTCAGCAACGTATGTTTGTAATTTTTTAGATTTAATGCTGTTACCCGTTAATTTAACTTTACCTGTATCGGTAAGTAATGCGTAATTTTTACGAGCCACGTTAATTGTTGATGGCCACACACCATCAGTATCTAACCCCATTTCTCCCCTCATAAAGATATCATTATACTCGGCAACATCTGCCTCAGTACCTATGTACTCTTTACCTTCTTTAACTAAACCATTTAGTCCCTTACCAATATAAGTGTGATTTTTACGTTCAGATGGTGATGAAAAGTTTACACCATCCGTATCCATCACTAATGGTTTGTACCCCCTTTTCATAAACCACATTATCATTTGTCTAAGATATTGTCTACCCGTACAGGTAATTTGTTCCCCCATATCCATATCACCCCACGGAAATACGTGTGGAGCGGATAATGACCCGAAAAATGCATTAATAAATATTTTAATTGGTAGTTGTTTACGGTTATACTTTTTAGACTGTTCAGGGTCTGAAACGTATAAGTCTGACGCCAATTGTTTATAATTGATACGTGTGTCTCTGAAATACTTTAACATACTCTTCATTGCTCCCGTTACATCACATTTAGGGAAGATGTCGTGAACTAACTGTATCGATGGGTATAGTGAGGAGTAATCGAGTTTTAAAACGTCTGTAGAGTACCCTACCGCCATCAATCTTGACAATCCACCTGTAAATGGTCGTTTCTCACCTTTCTTAGGAATAGCTAAGTTATGTTTATATGACCAAGCCGCCATAATCATTTTCCATAATGTTGCAGTACCCATTGTTGATAACCTTTCGTATGTGGTGGGTACTAATTTAGAAAGAAGGAAGTTTGCTTGATTAAACTCCTCGTCCACAACCATAGTCTCCCAAATATCATCATAAAGATACCTTTCAATAATGTAGTTCCCATTTACCTTTTCATAGTGACCTGGAAATCTTTCCATTAGGTTTTCAGTACCTGTTGAACCAACTTCTTTATAACCACCTGTCTTTGGGTTGAAATAATAGTCTTTATTATCGAAATAAATTTTACCAATCTTATCTCCTTCAACATAAACACGGTTTTCTTTTTCGGCCCCAATAAATTGAGTTATGTATTTAAGACCCCAACTTTTAATGTCTGAGTTAATTGCTTGTGTTCTTCTAACTGCATGTGCGATATCAATGATATTGTAACCCCACATCATTGTTTGAGTGTATGGTTCCATTTCATTCGCTAACTTCAACATACCCTCCTTCTGTCTTAACTTTTGTTTAGGGTTTAACGTTTTAGATATTTTTTTAATGTCTAATCCTAATATCTCCGCCCTACGAAGAATAAAAGGAAAATCGAAAAAGGCTGAGTTATAACCACCAATTAATGTTGGTTTTATACTTGCGATTGTATCAAAAAATTCAATAATAACTTTACGTTCCTCTTCATCGTTTTCACAGGCAATAACCTTTTCGAAACCTTTATTATCTTTCATCCCTATAAGGAATATTTTACTATCCTCAGGAGATAATCCTGTAGTCTCAATATCAAATACGAAACGATGTACCTCATCGTACTCATCGAAACCTTTGAAAAGTCTTTTATTTTTTTGTATTAGATATTGTTCGGCGGGTGCCAGAATCATTATGTAGTCTGAATTACCACGACCCCACGGGTCTAATCCACCACCCTTAAAAAAGTTTACTAAATTACTATATGATTTAGTTGTCTTAACTAAATATTTTAAACCCTGTTCCATTCGAGTGTCATTATGAGTGTCTAATGTCTCAATAATGATTCCATGTGTAGACATGGCTTGTTTTTGGGCCGACTTAGAGCCACCATAAAAGTTGAGCCCTTGTAGGTTACCTACCCACGCAAATGGAATGAATGTGTCCGATTTTATTGATTTACCCTGTATTGGGTCTTGAATTACTTTGAATATTTTTCCTGACGCGTAATCATATTCTAACGCTACAATATATTTTTCAGGGTCCTCTCCATTGAGGAACGTTTCAATTTGTTCTTGTGATACCATATTATTTGTTTTTTCGTTTGAGACATTTTACTCACATCGTATTGATGTGATTACTCTTTAACACTTAAACAAATTATAGGTAATGATTATAGAATTGTCAAACTATTTTGTGTTTCTTCTTACGTTATTACTCATATCTTAAATTATGTTAATATATAAATTTTCTCTTATCGGTGCAATTAACTTACCCATTGAATTATGTATATGGAATTCACCAATGAACCTACCTTTAGTGTTAGTATCCCGTTTACTCCACTTGTAGTAAATATAATACTCATAAGGAGCGTCAGGGTTGACCTGTATTTTTTCAGTGATATATGCATTATTCATTAATATTTTTTCAATACCATTTGCTTCGTTTTTCATTGAAAACCTTATAGTTGCGGTATCTAAATCCGCATCAAATATCTTATGAGCGTCTGTACGACCATCTCTAACCACTTGCATTTTAAGTATTGGTAACTCACTTTTATGTCTTATAAAAAATTCCATATTAAATAAATATCATTCTTTTTAGTTTAAATTTTGGACGTATAACATCAACAGGGTTATTAGATTGGTGGTATACAAGGTCCTTCAAAACAACATCCACAATAATTAATAACGATTCTACTAGTCGTTACGATTTCAGTACCACATATTAATATTGTTTGACCCTGAGGTGGATTGTAAGGTCCTTGCTCTTGCCCATTACAATCAATATAATTAACAAATCCATCAACACTATCCCACGTTACGAACCAGGATTGACAGTTATCCGGACATCCAGCTTCATCAGTGGGTGTTGGTGTTAGTGTTGGTGTTGGTGTCGGAGTAATACTTAGTGTCCCACTTGGAGTTATAGTTGGAGTTATACTTGGAGTTATACTTGGAGTTATAGTTGGGGTATTAGTTGGGGTTGGTGTTTGTGTTACGGGTATAGAACTAGTTGGGGTATTAGTTGGGGTTGGTGTTTGTGTTACGGGTATAGAACTAGTTGGAGTTTGAGTAGGCGTTGGTGTTTGTGTTACGGGTATAGAACTAGTTGGAGTTTGAGTAGTCGTTGGTGTTTGTGTTACCTGTGGTGTAGTTGTTAGAGTAGTCGTTGGTGTTTGTGTTACCTGTGGTGTAGTTGTTAGAGTAGTCGTTGGTGTAATAGTAGGTGTGGTTGTTGGGGTATTTGTTGGAGTTGTAGTTGGTGTAATAGTAGGTGTGGTTGTTTGAGTAGTCGTTGGTGTAATAGTAGGTGTGGTTGTTGGAGTATTTGTTGGAGTATTTGTTGGAGTTGTAGTAGGTGTGGTTGTTGGAGTTGTAGTTGGTGTAATAGTAGGTGTGGTTGTTGGAGTAATAGTTGGAGTAGTAGTTAAAGTATTTGTAGGGGTATTTGTAGGTGTGGTCGTTGGAGTAATAGTCGGGGTAATAGTTGGGGTTGGCGTATTCGTACTACTAGGCGTTGAGCTTATTGCGGGTGTATTCGTTGGAGTAGTCGTTGGGGTATTTGTTGGAGTAGTCGTAGGAGTATTCGTAGGAGTATTAGTAGGAGTAGTCGTTGGTGTATTTGTTGGAGTAGTCGTAGGTGTATTCGTTGGAGTTGTAGTTGGTGTAATAGTAGGTGTGGTTGTTTGAGTAGTCGTTGGTGTAATAGTAGGTGTAATAGTAGGTGTGGTTGTTGGAGTATTTGTTGGAGTTGTAGTAGGTGTGGTTGTTG
>UPTG01000433.1_pt1 | contig 34195 bp, 28 predicted proteins | sample 2160121 | NCBI WGS metagenome assembly UPTG01 (sample SAMN06266255, study PRJEB28933) | marine metagenome | isolation source: Columbia River Estuary | place: USA:Columbia River Estuary, USA | collected 2014-07-27
TTAATCTGAAAGTTTAAATTAAAATAAGCAAAGCCTTTATAAACTCCATTTTCAATAAGTACAGCACTTCGCTCATCTACCTCACGTCCAGAATCAACAAGAATCATGTTTTGGTCTTTGAAGTTGTTGGACTCAATAAGATTTAAAACCCTTTTGTTGTAGGTTTTATTTGATTCAATTGATACACAGGCCCCTAAACAAGTTTTAATATCATACCCAAAACAGGCACTCTTTGTTTTGTATAATCCGCACAGCTTTTGACATAGTTGTTTCTTTTCAATCATTTTATTAATAAAACTTTTACCAGTATTAATATTTGAAAAAGTTGTAATCGGTTTTTGATTACCTTTTATTCTTTCAATTTTTAAATTAATATATCCGTTTGAGTCTAAAAAACTAAACAAACCGTGTGTAAAAATTGTTCTTCTAAGCGCCCGATTTAATTTAGGCTTATTTCGCTTTATTTCCTCACTTTCTTTTAAAAGTGCAACTAATTCACTTCCAGTCTTCTCATACGAAACAGTAGCTACCTCCATTTGAATTTTCTTAGACTTTGCAGTTTGTCCTGTGAAATGTTGATTAATTCTACTTTTAATATTTTTACTTTTACCTATATATATTATCTCACCGTCAGATTTGTGAATATAATAAACTCCGGTTACAGCAGGTAGACCTGAAATTATATCTGTAAGCTTAGGCTCCATTTGATGTTTAGGTTCTGTACGTATTGCAGCTTTTACAATAGTTTTTTCAGTATCCTTGTCAAGAAGCATTTTAAAAAGTTTAACCGTAGCTGTTGCGTCTCCAGATGCACGGTGTCGGTCACTAACTGGAATTCCTAGTGAACGAACTAGTTTACCCAGGCTATATGAGGGAAGGTTTGGTATTAATTGTTTACTAAGCTCTACGGTGCATAATGTTTCACGTTCAAAATTGAATCCAAGTCTATTAAACTCCGTCTTTAGGATTCTGTTATCAAACTTAGCATTATGAGCCACTAATATGCATCCTTCAGATATTTCTACAATTCGTTTGGCAATTTCGTAAAATTTTGGAGCTGACTTTAACATTTTACTGTTAATTCCTGTGAGGTTAACTACAAAGGGTTGAATATCTCGTTCAGGATTGACTAGGCTGATAAATTGATCAACAATTTTATGGCCGTCAAATTTGAAAATAGCAATTTCTGTAATGCCTTCTTCATTAAATTTACCTCCAGTGGTCTCTATGTCTACAACTATATAGATACTTTGGCTTTAATTTGTGTAATTTCTAGTGCCAAATATGCTGCTCCCAAGTCGGATCATTGTACTTCCATTTTCAATAGCTAATTTATAATCTCCACTCATCCCCATAGACAAAATCATAAGATTTTTAGCTATTTTTTTTAAGTTATCAAAATTAATTTTAAGAGTTTTAAATTCTTTTTTTATTTGTATTTTATCTTGAGTATAGCTAGCCATTCCCATTACTCCCACAATTTCAATATTATTTAATTTTTTGACTTCTTCAGATCTTAGCATTATTTTAGCTTCCTCATATGAAATGCCAAATTTAGTATCTTCTTGTGCTATTTTAATTTGTATTAAACATTTAATAATGCGTTTGTTTTTTTCTGCTTGTTTGTTGATTTCGTTAAGTAGTTTAAAGCTATCAACTCCATGAACTAAATCAACATATGAAGCCATATATTTCACTTTATTACGTTGTATATTCCCAATCATATGCCATTGAATATCTTTTGGCATCTTTTGGTGTTTCTCAGTCATTTCTTGAATTTTATTTTCTCCAAAAATTCTTTGCCCTGACAGGTAAGCCTGCATCATATCTTCAACTGATTTAGTTTTAGAAACTGCGACTAGTGTTACATTGCTCGGGAGCTGTGTTTTGATCTTTGATAAGTTAGTTTGTATAGCCATTTTTAAAAATCATATATAGTGATTCCACTTCTTAACTTAGGATAGATATATGTACTTTTTGGAGGCATAACAGCTCCAGAATCGGCTATAGCTTTTAGCTCATTTGTTTGAATTGGAAAAAGTCCAAATCCTACTGCTTGTTCTCCACAATCTACAGCTGTTTTAATTTGTTTCATGCTATCTTTACCATAAATGTAACTTATACGTTTATCGGTTCTTACATTTTCAATCCCTAAAATCGGTTCAAGCAGATATGTTTGTAATATTTGAGTATCGAGTTGGTTGATAGCTGTTGTTTTATCTTCAATTGTCTTACGTAAATATAATGAATAAAAATTCCCTGATAAGTACATACAGATTTCGTTTTTTCGAGTACTAAAATGGAGATTAGTCTCTTTCTTTTCAATCTCAAATACTAGATTAATTTTGTATAATAATTGATCTACTGTTAAACCATTTAAATTTTTAATAAGTCTATTGTAGTCATATATCTTAAGTTGACTTTCTGGAATTAAATAACTTAAGAAATGGGTATGTGCCTTGTTTAGCTTAGAAGTTGAGTTTGCACCTATTTCTTTAGCTAAAAGTACTGATGAAGCTGAACGATGATGCCCGTCTGCAATATATAACTTTGGAATACTAGCAAATGCTTTTGCAAGAATTTCAATATCGTTATTTTTATCTATGTGCCAAATTTTATGTGTTTCATTTTCTGTTGTCCATTCGTTTATTTCTTTTGCGTTATTTTTTGCAGTTTGAATTCCTTTGTTAATGGTTTGGTTATCAGCGAAAGTTAATAATACAGGTGCTGCATTAAACCTTACAGCTTTTAAATAATTTTTAAATGTATTTTCTCTTTTTGCAATTGTAGCTTCGTGTTTTTTAATTACGTTATTGTTGTAGTCTTCTACACTAGCCCCGGCAATAACACCACAAAATAAATGGTTATCTGCTTGTCTTGTTTCATATATGTAAAAGGCAGGTGAAGGGTCTTTTATTAATATTTTTTCATCAATCAAGTCTCTAAATTTATTTTTAACAAGTTGATAGCGTTCTGATCTTTTTAGTGATCCATTTAAATTTTTCTTCAAATGAATTATACTCAGAAATGATAATGGATTTCTTTTTAGTGTGGATTGTATTTCGTTCAATGAATAGCTTTTGTATGACTTAGAACTGAAGTTCTGAAGTTGTTCTTTACATGGACGTATCGCTTTAAATGGTACTATTTCTGCCATTCCTATTTTTAAATTGTGATTATGAAAATTGCGAAGCTACAACAATCGCTTTTCCTGAGTTCGCATAATTATAAAAACCTTCACCGGACTTAATTCCATATTTTCCAGCTTGGACCATGTTTACCAGTAGAGGGTTCGGAGCATATTTTGATTTTTTGTATCCGTTGAACATTACTTCTAATATGGACAAACAAACATCTAGTCCTATAAAATCCGCTAATTCCAAAGGACCCATAGGGTGGGCCATTCCCAGTTTCATAATAGTATCAATTTCGGAAACTCCTGCAACACCAGAATGTAAGGTTTCGATTGCTTCGTTTATCATTGGGATCAAGATGCGATTTGCCACAAATCCAGGGTAATCATTTACAATTACAGGAGTTTTACCAATTTCTTCAGTTAAGTTATTTATAAAACTGAGAACTTCTTTAGAAGTGTTGTATCCAGAAATGATTTCAACTAGTGGCATAATTGGCACTGGATTCATAAAGTGCATCCCTATAACTTGTTTTGGTCTAGAGGTTACTGAAGCAATTTGTGTAATAGAAATAGAAGAAGTATTAGTGGCTAAAATAGTATCTTCTGGACATGAATTGTCAAGATCTTGGAAAATTTTAAGTTTTAAATCTAAATTTTCAGTTGCCGCCTCAATAACTAAACTCGCATATTCAACTCCATCAGAAATATTTGTAAAAGTTGAGATGTTGGAAAGTGTTTTAGATTTTAGAGATTCTTCTATTCTACCCTTAGAAATCAAGCGATCTAAATTATTTGAAATAGTTTTAAGTGCCTTTTTAAGCGCTTCTTTATTCACATCAATAAGTTGAACTTTATAGCCTGATTGAGCAAATGTATGTGCGATTCCGTTTCCCATAGCTCCAGCACCAATGACTGCAATATTTTTCATATGCGTATATTTAAAAACAATCTATAATTTGATAAGCTACTCTTAACGCATTAGTGCCATCCCTAAGTGTTACAGTAGGTTTTGTCTGATTTATGATGGAGTCCGAAAAGCTTTCTAATTCATCTAAAATAGCATTATTTGCAGAAATTTTAGGGTTTTCAAAATAGATTTGTTTACTAACTCCTTCAGCATTTTTTAATATCATGTCAAAATCTCCAGGGTCCTTTGGTGCATTTTTCATTTTAACAACTTCGACTTGTTTTTCTAGAAAATCAATGCTTATGTAAGCGTCCTTTTGAAAGAACCTGCTCTTGCGCATATTTTTCATAGAAATGCGACTGGCAGTTAGGTTTGCGATACAACCATTTTCAAACTCGATACGAGCATTAGCAATATCAGGAGTTTCACTTATCACAGAAACTCCGCTTGCACTTATATTTTTAACTGGCGAATTAACTACGCTCAGGATTATGTCTATGTCATGGATCATTAAATCTAATACAACAGGGACATCGGTACCACGTGGGTTGAATTCAGCTAAACGGTGAGTTTCTATGAACATGGGTGAGCTTATTTCATTTTTAACAGCGATAAAGGCTGGGTTAAAACGTTCAACATGACCCACTTGACCTCTTAAATTGTTCTCGTTAACTAGTAAGCGAATGTGCTCCGCTTCTTCAACAGAATTAGTTATGGGTTTTTCAATGAAGACATGTTTTCCTTTAGTTATCGCTTTTATTGCGCAAGTATAGTGTGAAAGTGTCGGAGTTACAATGTCTACAACGTCAACGGAATCTATTAATTCCTCAATTGAACTAAAGTATTTGTATCTAAACTCATTTTGGACTTTTTCACCATGAGCTTCATCAGGGTCAAAGAAGCCTACTAGGTCATATTTTTCAGATTGATTAAGTAATTTGAGATGAATCTTACCCAAGTGACCTGCACCTAAAACGCCTACTTTTAGCTTCATAATATAAATTTTATGTAAAGCTATGATATTTTTATAGGATTAATCAAATATTGAATCTTAAATTATTTAATTACAAACATTATTAACCATTTTAACTTGATAAAATTTACCGATTAACTTATCTTTACTTGTGATTTTAAGATACTAGTTCCATAATACTTAATTATTTGAAAGATACGTTTAAACACAAAGGCTTGCGAAATAAATTGGTAGCTACTTTAGCTTCCAAAGGCATTACAAATTCTGCCGTTTTGAAGGCCATTGGCTCAATTCCAAGACATCTGTTTATGGATTCAAGTTTTTTGGACCATGCATATCAAGACAAGGCATTTCCTATTGCTGCAAGTCAGACTATTTCACAACCCTACACAGTGGCATTCCAATCGGAATTACTTGAAGTCAATCCTGGAAATAAGGTTCTAGAAATTGGAACAGGAAGTGGCTATCAAGCTGCTGTGTTGTGTTTGTTGGGCGCCCATGTTTATAGTATTGAACGCCAACTAGAGTTATTTAAAAAGACTAGTAAATTTTTACCAAAAATAGGTTATGTATGTAAACGGTTAATTTTTGGTGATGGTTATAAAGGTCTACCAGACGAAGCTCCTTTTGATCGTATTATTGTAACTGCTGGGGCTCCTTTTGTTCCAAAGCCATTGATGTCCCAATTAAAAATAGGGGGTAGGTTGGTAATCCCTGTTGGTGATGAGGATCAAATAATGACACTTTACGTTCGTAAAGGTGCCAAAGAGTTTGAAAAACACGAACTAGGAAACTTTAAGTTTGTTCCGCTTTTAGAAAATAAGAGCTAAAAACTCAACCCAAACAGAAAGGCACTATTTAAAAACTCAGATTGGTAAGATCTAACATAATCAATTCTTAGGACGCGATACTTACCCCAGCCAATATTATCAATACCAAAGCTTAATTCCTTATATGGCTTTTGGTCTTTTGACGAAAACCCGTGAAATCCCAAAATTAAATTATAATTAAGTTTATTAATTAAAGGGATTTTCCCTAAAATGAAACCGTTAAAATTATGTTCTAAATGGTACTCTACATAGTTCTGAGAGGTGCTAAAATTATAATAAGCTAAGTTCTTAAAAGATCTTAAATAATCTGAATTTAGATTTACATGGGTTTGATTTCCATTAAAATGTTTGAAGTCAATAAATGCTAGTTTTTGGTTATTAAAAAATGTTCCAGCGGCTGCAAAATAGCGAAGGTTTCCTTTGTTTTCAAGAGTTATTCTTTGATTTAAATTTAATGATAAATGATCAAAATTATAATTGGATTTATCAACGCTTATCCCTTTTTCAAAACTAAATCCAAATTTTGGATATTTAAGATTAGGTATGTTTATTTTTCTTCCTGGATAGCTGAGATACTTTTGTCCAAATCGAATATCTCCATTTATTTTAAACTTAACAATTGTATGGTTTTCAAAAGGTGCAGTGTTATAATTTAAGGGGTCTAACGGGTTGTTACTAGTGAAGTCAGAGCCTTCATTTTGATCAGCCGAATATTTATTTAAATTATATAAAGCTCTTCGGTCTTCATAACTAATCGAAGAGTTAAAACTAAATCCATTAAACAACTCTTGGCTGTAGTATGTTTTAACAAAGCGACTTTCGTATAGTTTCATATAATTTTCCTCAAAATACAGGGTGCTTATTGAATTTACTAACTCTGAAATAGGTTCTTGTGAGTTAAATTGACTAACACTAATCCCTGTTGTAAGGCCCACTGTAAGGTCATCAGTATCATTAAACTTGTATGTGGCACTCACATTTCCTCTAGTTCTTTGCGTTTCAAAGCTGTAATTGATTGCACCACTAAGCGAAAGATAATTTTTGAATCCATCATACCTTTTGGTATATTTTATTTTTAAGTTCGAATTATATCCTTGAACTGTGTTTCTACTTATTCCGTTTAGTGGGCTACTAATACGTATATTTTTACTTTCAAAAGATGTGTTGTGAGTGTATCCAGTTATCAAATCAGAAAGTTTAAATTTATTAGACTCAATATCTAATGAGTCAAGGTATGTTTTGGATTCTTTAAGATTTTGAATACTATCTTTTTTTACATAATCTTTATACTCTTCATTTGTAAGTGGGACAGGTCTTAGTGTGTTCCAATAAGTAGAATCTTTTTTATTTGCCCCCCCCTCAAATACTAAAATTTCATTGGAAAACGCATCTTTTTTAAATTCAGGATTTAATGTGTAATTAGAATAATTAGCTACAAAACTACCATCTCCATTAAACCCTAAAAATCTAAATTTAAAACCAATTGTTTGAGATCGAATAATCCAATGATCCTCATTTACATCATAGGTCAAGTTTTGTTTGATAGAGATTGAATCTGCAATTGGTAATTGAATCTGACTGCCATTTACCTTTAACTCTAATCCAAATATCGCCCATTGATCTTCTACTATGTAAATACTTCCTTTAAAAACAGGATCATTTTCACGTCGTGGAATAACTTTTATTTTGTTAATTAAATTACCGCTATCATCATAAAATACACCTTCAAGCTTATAGCGGTAATAATTAAAAGCATAATCTGATATTGGGGATATAATAGCTGAATTAATTTGAATGGTATTATTATAAAAATTGTAATTAACATCCAAAGCACTATTAAAACTAAATCCGTTTGAGTTTCCACTTACTTTTGAAGCAATTACCTTTTCTGTAAGCTTGTCTGGTTTCTGGTATTTAATTTTAGAAATCGTTTCAGACAGATAGATAATTCCTGAGCGGGTAGAATCTAAACCAATATCAACATTGATTTCTTGTCCCATGAATTTTTCTGGTAAACTATCGATGCGAATAAGCCCTTTGGAGTAAAAGTCTGCTGAAAATGAATTAATATTTTTTAATTTAGATTTACGGTTTTTAATGGCAGATCGTATAATTCTATTCGCAGGGTTTTCATTTGAATTAATAACCACTTCATTTAAAGATATGTTCTCTTCAAATAAAGTAATGTCTAGCACATAAGGAAATACCTTAATATCTATAGAGCTAGTTTGTGTTTTGTAGCCTAAAAACTGAAATACAATTTTGTAGTTACCTGCTTTTGAAAGTGCTAAAACATAATCTCCATTTTCGTTGGATGTTGTTCCTTCGTAAGAGTTTTCTATATATATATTTACATAAGGGATAGGGTTGTTGTCAATATCAGTAATTGTCCCTTTAAGCTGAGCAGAAACTGACATGGATGTAATAAGGAAAAATAATAGTAGACGCATTAGTATTTTATTTAAGACGAATTAATCTGTACTTTTTTAATATAACTAAAGTTTATTTACATAACTCCTATACTATTGAGTAACTACTTAAAATTCTTTTTCACCCTGTCTAAGTCCCGTTTATTATCACGGTCTTTTATGGTTTCCCGCTTGTCAAAAAGTTTCTTTCCTTTGGCTAGAGAAATTCTAAGTTTGGCAAACCCCTTATCGTTTATAAACAGCTTTAAGGGGACGATTGTAAGTCCAGAGTTTTTTACTTCTTTTTCAAGTTTTTTTAGCTCTTTCTTATTTAGTAATAATTTACGTTCAGCTTTAGGGGAATGGTTATAGTGATTTCCAAAGTCATACTGTTGAATAGTCATGTTTATCACAAAAAGCTCTCCTTTTAAATTAAATTCACAGAAACTCTCTGCAATAGAGGCTTTGCTCTCACGAATGGATTTTATTTCCGTTCCTGTTAATACAATTCCAGCCACATATGAGTCTAAAAGATCGTATGTGAATCTTGCTTTTTTATTTAATATGTTTACAGGCTTTTTCATCAAGATTCAAAATTAAGCAAAATTTGTATTTGAAAGCTAGGAGTTAATGTATAATTTTGATGAAGCAAATAAATGACGTTAATTTTGAACAACCTTTTAAAAAAGGATTAATAACTATGGGAATTTTTGATTCAATGTTTAAGCCAGATAGTAAACCTTTATGGCCAGGAACTGCCATTCAGTCTAAGGCTGATTTAGATGGTTTGATAGCTGATTCTTTTACGCGCCCTCAACTAATCTTTAAGCATTCTACACGCTGCAGTATTAGTCGATATATGTTAAAAGATTTCATAGCACACTTTACATATTCTTCCAATGAGTTTCCAGCATATTATTTAGATTTATTAAATTACAGGGAAATTTCTAACCAGATAGCTGACCAGTTTGAAGTGATTCATCAGTCACCACAGATATTATTGATAAAAAATGGAAAGGCAGTTTCCAACGCTTCTCACGAAGGAATCAATGAGCTTCAGCTTAGCAGATATCTCTAAACACCAAGATCATTAAGTAATTCATTCAATCTTTTGCTAGAAGGACGAGGGGCATCTGCATCAATAATATTGCCTTTAGGATCTATAAGTATGAATCGAGGGATTGCATTGATTTTATAGTTTTTAATAAAGTCTGTATTCCATCCATTACCAGTAATTAATTGGGTTCCTGTTAGTTGTTTGTTCTTAACCATGTTTCTCCATGACTCATGTGCTTTTTCCATTGTACCACTTCGCCTAGCATCATCAACAGAGATGCTAATAAACTCAATATTTTTGGTCTTGTATTTTAACCCTAATTTTTTTAGCGATGGAATTTCTGCTTTGCAAGGACCACACCATGTAGCCCAAACATCAATATAAACAAACTTACCATTAAAATCTTTTAAGGAAGTTTTACCTCCGCTATAGTTTTCATAATTTGAAAATGTAGGAGAAAGTGTTCCTTTTGCAAAGAGCTTTCTCATTTCAATTTTTTCTTCAAAATAATTAGTATAAGCTTTTTTCATTGACTGAAAGCTCTGGTCTTGTATTTCAAAGTAGTCTGTGTCTATCAATGGGTATTGATCTTTTAAAGCTTGGTAGGCATTTTCTAAAGCTTCAAAAATCTCTACAAATTCTTTTTGATTACTATTAAATATTTCTTCTGTAAGGAATTTTTCTTGAATTAGATTACTGCTGACAATAAAATTACTTTTATCAGCATCGTCTCCTTCAAACTTCAATGTCTCATCAAAATTCTTTGTATCTAATGTGAACGAAGTATTGTTATTATTTTTGAGAAAGATACTCCCCATTTCAATACCGTCGTAAAAACGATAAATCCCTTCTTCAATATTGAGAGTGTCGCTAAAGGATCCATCTTTTTTAACTTTGATTTCTTTTGAGTACCCTGCTCTATTGCTAATTACTATTTCATTTAATTTATTTGGGTTTGAGATTTTACCCGAAACTGTTACGTAGTCCTTTGTTTTTTCGGAGCATGACCAAAATAATAGAACTGTAAGAAATATAGTTATTATAGATTTCATAATTTTTTATCTGAATAGGCTCAAAAATAACGTATTATTCTTTAAATATTAATAAATTAATAATTACTTGCATATTTATTATGTAATGTTCAATTTTGAAAAAATATAATTTACTGCAAATGTACACGATCAGTTCCCAGCCATTTAGTCTCTCAATCCTAAATAGAATTGTTTCTGAACAACTTAAAATCAAACTGTCAGAAGAAATAAAAGAAAATATAATTAATTGCAGAAAGTATTTAGATAAAAAAATCACAACATCATTAGACCCTATTTATGGTATAAATACTGGCTTTGGTTCTTTGTGTGATGTTAAAATAGATTCAATAAATCTTGTTAAATTACAAGAAAACTTAGTTCGTTCGCATGCTTGTGGAACTGGAGATTTAGTTCCAGAGTCTATTGTGAAAATGATGTTATTGTTAAAGATCAAGTCGCTTAGTTTTGGTTACAGTGGAGTACAGTTAGAAACAGTAGAGCGTTTGGTGGCTTTTTATAATCACGATATCCTACCTATAGTTTATACTCAAGGCTCGCTGGGAGCTTCAGGTGATCTTGCTCCATTAGCACATTTAGCTTTGCCACTTTTGGGTGAAGGTATGGTTTGTTACAATGGTACTAAATTACCTACCTCAGAAGTATTTGATATCTTTGGTTGGCAGTCAATATCACTACAATCAAAAGAGGGTTTGGCCTTATTAAATGGTACTCAGTTTATGGCTGCTTACGGAATTCATTGTTTGTTGAAATCATACAAATTAAGTTATATGGCTGATTTGATTTCCTCAATTTCTTTGGATGCTTTTGATGGGCGTATTGAGCCATTTGATTCTTTAATTCATTTGTTGCGTCCTCATGATGGACAGATGAAGACAGCAGAAAGAATTAAAAGTTTTTTAATGGGAAGCGAGTTGATGCTTGAGCCTAAGACACACGTACAAGATCCGTATTCTTTCAGATGTATACCACAGGTTCATGGAGCTACAAAAGATACATTAAAATTTGTTCAGAATACTTTTGTGACTGAAATAAATGCAGTTACTGATAATCCCAATATTTTTACAAAAGAGGACAAGATTATTTCTGGTGGAAATTTTCATGGCCAGCCATTAGCTTTTGGCTTTGATTTTCTAAAAATAGCAATGGCAGAAATTGGAAATATTTCTGAAAGAAGAACCTATCAATTAGTCTCGGGGTTGAGAGGTTTGCCAGCTTTTTTAGTTAATAATTCCGGATTAAACTCGGGTTTAATGATTCCACAATATACGGCTGCTAGTATTGTAAGTGCAAATAAGCAATTAGCTACACCAGCAAGCATAGATTCTATTGTATCATCTAATGGTCAAGAAGATCATGTAAGTATGGGAGCTAATTCAGCAGTACAGGCTTATATAATTATTGATAATGTTGAGCGTGTTTTAGCAATTGAATTATTCAATGCTTCCCAAGCATTATTTTTCAAAGACAAATCATCATCTCCTTTTTTAAATAAATTCATAAATAAATTCAGGTTAAGTGTACCACTTGTTTCAACGGATAGAATATTTCATGAAGATATAGAAAATTCAATAAAATTTATTCAGAACACAGATTTAGACAATAATGATTTGCTTTTTTAATAAAAAATTGACTTAGTAGTTGAGTTTTTATTATTTAGGATTCTTTTTCTTTTTTTGCTGATGTAATTTTTATTTCTAATTTGGTATCATCTTTACTTAATTCAAAGTTGATTAAGTCTCCTTCGTTTATATTAGACTTTATAATCTCTTCAGCTAAAGTATCTTCAATATATTTTTGAATTGCTCGTTTTAGTGGACGTGCTCCGTACTGTTTGTCAAAACCTTTTTCAGCTATAAAGTTTTTAGCTTTTTTACTGAGCTTGAGTGAGTATCCTAGCTTTGATATTCGCTCAAGTAACTTACTGAGCTCAATATCAATAATTTTATTTATGTCTTCTTTTTCTAAATTATTAAAAACAACAACATCATCAATTCTGTTCAAAAATTCTGGCGCAAATGCTTTCTTTAAAGCATTTTCTATTACACTTTTAGCATTTGAACTTTCCTGTGATTTTTGGGCAGCTGTTCCGAATCCAACTCCGGCTCCAAAATCTTTTAATTTACGAGCACCTATGTTAGAAGTCATTATGATAATTGTATTACTGAAGTCAATTTTTCGACCCAAGCTATCAGTTAGAAACCCGTCATCAAGAACTTGTAGTAGCATATTAAAAACATCTGGATGTGCTTTTTCTATTTCATCTAAAAGAACCACAGCATATGGTTTACGTCGTATTTTCTCAGTAAGTTGCCCTCCCTCCTCGTAACCAACATATCCCGGAGGAGCTCCAACTAGTCTAGATATGGCAAATTTTTCCATATATTCGCTCATGTCTATTCTTACAAGAGATTCTTCACTATCAAACAACTCTTTAGCTAGAACTTTGGCGAGTTGTGTTTTGCCGACGCCTGTCTGTCCTAGAAATATAAATGACCCAATTGGTTTGTTGGGGTCCTTAAGTCCAGCACGATTCCTTTGAATTGCCTTAACAACCTTCAAAACGGCTTCGTCTTGACCAATTACTTTTCCGTTTATTAGTTTTGGAAGTTTTGAAAGTTTTTTGCTTTCTTTTTGTGCGATCCTGCTGACGGGAATACTAGTCATCATAGATACTACTTGTGATACGTCACTTTCGCTTACCACAATTCGATTTAATTTTGATTCAGCTTCCCATTTTTCTTTTGCGATATTAAGACTCTTTTCTATATTTTTTTCATCATCTCTTAACTTTGCAGCTTCTTCGTATTTTTGTTTTTTAACAACAGAGGTTTTAGTAGCTTTTACTACTTCAAGCTGTGTTTCTAAATCTACAATGTGTTCAGGTACATCAATGTTTGTAATATGAACTCTTGATCCAGCTTCGTCCAATGCGTCAATAGCTTTATCTGGTAAAAATCGGTCAGACATGTAGCGATTAGTCAAATTTACACAGGCCTCAACCGCTTCAGGTGTATATTCTACATTGTGATGATCTTCATATTTATTTTTGATATTATTTAAAATCTCAATAGTTTCAGCAACTGATGTTGGCTCTACAATAACTTTTTGAAAACGACGCTCCAAGGCTCCATCTTTCTCAATATGTTGTCTGTATTCGTCAAGTGTAGTAGCTCCTACGCATTGTAATTCACCACGAGCTAGTGCAGGCTTGAACATGTTAGAAGCATCCAAGCTTCCTGTAGCTCCTCCAGCACCAACAATAGTGTGAATTTCGTCAATAAATAAAATTATATTGTCATTTTTTTCCAATTCATTCATTACCGCCTTTATGCGTTCTTCAAACTGTCCGCGGTATTTTGTTCCTGCTACAATACTAGCCAAATCTAAGGTGACAACTCTTTTGTTAAAAAGAATCCTAGATACTTTACGTTTTATAATTCGAATTGCTAAACCTTCTGCTATAGCAGATTTACCAACTCCTGGCTCTCCAATAAGTAGGGGGTTGTTCTTTTTTCTGCGACTTAGTATTTGAGACACTCGTTGAATTTCTTTTTCGCGGCCAACTACTGGGTCAAGTTTCCCTTGCTCCGCCATGGAAGTTAGGTCTCTGCCAAAATTATCAAGAACTGGAGTTTTTGATTTACCAGAATTCTTTTGAGTTGTTGTTTGTCCAAACGAACGATCTTTGTTGCCGCTTCCTGTGTCTTCTTCACTTGGAAAAGATTCAGCTTTCGGACTAACTATTAAGTCATCATCATTTGTAGTCATAAATTTAAATTGTTCTTTTACGCTATCATAGTTAACTTTCAATTTATTTAAAAGCTTGGTGGTAGGATCATTTTCATTTCTTAAAACACACAAAAGTAAGTGTGCAGTATTTATAATTTTACTTTGAAATAATTTAGCTTCTAAAAAAGTTGTTTTTAGGGCTCGTTCTGCTTGTCTTGTCAGATGAAGATTTTTCTTTTCGTTAGAGGTAATTATTATATTTGGATTAGCAGGGCTTAGGATTTCAACCTTTCGTCTTAAATGACCCAAGTCAACATCTAAAGAGTTTAATATGTCTATAGCTTTTCCATCACCATCTCTCAAAAGACCAAGCATTAAGTGTTCGGTACCTATAAAATCATGACCAAGGCGTAGCGCTTCTTCTTTACTGAAAGAAATAACATCTTTTACTCTAGGGGAAAAATTATCATCCATAACAAAAATCTGTTGTTAAATTTACATATTCAATGGGATAATATCAAGAACTATACCCAAATTATTTTCATTAATACAAATGATACAAAAAACTAATTAAAAACAAAATTTTTCAACCTCTATTTGTTAACGAATTCACTTCTTTAAATTGTTGATAAATAGAGTCAAAAAAGCGACTTAAATTAGTTTATTTATTTCTTAAAAAGTGGTATATTAGCTTGGTTATATTACGAACGAAAATACAGCACAAAAAATGATAGAAGGTGAAAAGGTAATTCCTATTAATATTGAAGATGAAATGAAGTCAGCTTACATCGATTATTCGATGTCAGTCATTGTATCTAGAGCGCTTCCAGATGTCAGAGATGGGCTTAAACCTGTTCATCGCAGAGTATTGTTTGGAATGCATGAACTTGGAGTTAGGTCTAATACTGCTCACAAAAAATCAGCTAGAATTGTTGGAGAAGTCTTGGGTAAATATCACCCACACGGAGATACATCAGTTTATGACGCTATGGTCCGTATGGCCCAGGAGTGGAGTCTTCGATACATGTTGGTAGATGGTCAAGGTAACTTTGGCTCTATTGACGGAGATAGTCCGGCTGCAATGCGATATACAGAAGCTAGAATGCGAAAAATATCTGAAGATATGCTCGCAGATATAGATAAGGACACTGTTGATCACAAGTTAAACTTTGATGATACACTTAAAGAACCTACTGTTTTACCAACTCGAATTCCTGGATTATTAGTTAACGGTGCTTCTGGAATTGCAGTTGGAATGGCAACTAACATGCCCCCTCATAATCTTTCCGAGGTTGTTGATGGTATTACAGCTTACATTGACAATAGAGATATCGATATTGATGAGTTGATCACTCATGTTAAGGCGCCAGATTTTCCAACAGGAGGTACTATTTATGGATATGACGGAGTTATAGAAGCTTTCAAAACAGGCCGTGGCCGTGTGGTTATTCGTGCTAAAGCAAACATAGAAGACGTCAATGGTCGAGAATGTATCATTGTGACCGAAATTCCATACCAGGTCAATAAAGCAGATATGATTAAAAAGACTGCTGACTTGGTTAACGATAAGAAATTAGAAGGTATTTCTACAATTCGTGATGAATCTGACAGAAACGGAATGCGTATTGTATATGTTTTAAAGAAAGATGCTATTCCAAATATCGTTTTGAATAAACTATATAAATACACTGCGCTTCAATCTTCTTTTAGTGTCAACAATATAGCATTAGTTAACGGGCGACCAGAAATGTTGAATTTAAAAGATATGATTCATCATTTTGTTGAGCACCGTCATGAGGTAGTTGTTAGAAGAACTACATATGAACTTAAGAAAGCGGAGGAACGTGCTCATATTTTAGAAGGACTGATAATTGCTTCTGACAATATTGATGAAGTTATTGCTATTATTAGAGGATGTTCCAATGCAGAGCAAGCTCGTGAGAAATTAATTGAACGTTTTAACCTTACGGAGATTCAGTCGAAGGCGATTGTTGAAATGAGATTAAGACAGTTAACTGGGCTTGAGCAGGATAAGTTACGTGGTGAATATGACGATATCATGAAAACTATTGACGAGTTAAAAGACATTCTTGATAAAAAAGAACGTCGCATGATGATAATTAAAGATGAGCTTACGGTTGTTAAAGAAAAATATGGTGACGAGCGTAGATCTATGATTGAGTATGCTGGAGGAGATTTATCAATTGAAGATATGATTCCTAACGAGCAGGTAGTTATTACAATTTCTCATGCTGGATATATCAAACGAACCTCATTAACCGAATACAGAACTCAAAATAGAGGTGGTGTTGGTCAAAAAGCATCAACTACACGAAATGAAGATTTTTTAGAGCATTTATTTGTAGGAACTAATCACCAATATATGTTATTCTTCACTCAAAAAGGTAAGTGTTTTTGGATGCGTGTTTATGAAATACCAGAAGGTAGTAAAACTTCAAAAGGAAGAGCTATTCAGAACTTAATAAACATTGAACAGGACGATAAAGTAAAAGCATTTATTTGTACTCAAGACCTTAAAGACGAAGATTACATTAATTCTCAGTTTGTGATAATGGCTACTAAAAAGGGTCAGGTAAAAAAGACATCTTTAGAACAATATTCTCGACCTAGAACTAACGGAATTAATGCAATAACAATCAAGGAAGATGATGAGTTATTGGAAGCGAAATTAACTACTGGAGCAAGCCAAGTGATGTTAGCCTTAAAGTCTGGTAAGGCTATTCGATTTGAAGAAGCAAAAACTCGACCAATGGGCCGTGGTGCTTCTGGAGTTAGAGGAATTACTCTAGCACATGAAACTGATGAGGTCATAGGAATGATAGCTGTAGATGATATGGAGAGTAATATCCTGGTCGTTTCAGAAAACGGTTATGGAAAACGATCCAGTTTAGAAGATTACAGAATCACTAATAGGGGAGGTAAAGGAGTTAAAACTATTTCAATTACCGAAAAAACAGGAAATTTAGTATCAATAAAAAATGTAATTGATGAAGATGACTTAATGATTATCAACAAGTCTGGAGTAGCTATAAGATTGGCTGTTGAGGATTTAAGAGTGATGGGGCGTGCAACTCAAGGGGTTCGTTTAATTAATCTAAAAGCAAATGATTCAATTGCTGCAGTCGCTAAAGTCATGCGTGAGGACGAAGATGAAATTGACGACTCTGAGGAGCTAACAAATGAAGCTATCAAAGAAACTAATTTATCTCAAACAGGTGAAGCATCTGCTGACACCCAAGAAGAAGAATAAAAAACAAACTTTACAAAAATGAAAAATTATTTAATATTGGCGTTAGTATTAACCTTGGGTTTTCCTGGTTTTGCACAAAAAAAAGAATTAAGATCTGCCAAAAAAGCATTGTTAAAAGAGAATTATGAAAATGCAGGAGTTGCGCTAGATGCAGCCGAGGCTTTATTGGAAACAATGGATGATAAGTATAAGAGTAAGTATTACTTGTATAGAAGCATGTATTATTCTAAATCAGGTGGAGGTGCTAAAGTAAATACGGTAAAAGGTGAATTTAATGGTGTTAAAAAATCAATTGAAGCTTTAAAGTTTGTAACTGCTAAAGCTGATGCTACTTCACTTGAGTTTCAAAAACAACGATTGTTATCCCATTTAATTAACACGGGAAACTCTTTGGTTGGGAAAAATGATTATGAGAATTCTTCAAATTTCTTTGAGGTGGCTTATGATTTATCACCTTCAGATACTTTATACTTGTATGTGGCAGCTAATCACTCTGTTGCAATAAAAAATTATGATCGTTCTCTAGTACTTTATGAAAAATTGAGAGATCTTGAGTATACTGGAATTGAAAAAAAGATTTTTGCTACAAATGTTGAAACACAAAAAAAAGAATCTTTTGACAACGAAGCTTTAATGAATCTTTCAGTTAGAGCCAAAACACACATAAATCCCACGGAAGAATTTACAAAATCTAGATTCCCTGAAATAATTAAAAATATTGCGTTAATTTATAAAGAGCGTGGAGATAATGATAAAGCTCTTGAAGCATTTGCTGTGGCTAGAGCAGATGATCCAGATAGTATGGATCTGTTACTGCAAGAAGCTTATTTACATTATAATATGGGAAATATTCCTAAATTTAAAAGCTTATTAGAAATTGCCGTTCAGAAAGATCCCAATAATCATGAATTACAGTACAATCTTGCAATAATTTCTTCAGATGCTAACGATTTTGAAAATTCAAAAAAGTATTATTTAAGAGCAATTGAACTTAAACCAGATTATACAAAAGCTTACATTAATGTAGCAGCACTAATATTAGGCCAGGAGCAATCTATCCTTGATCAGATGAATAGTCTAGGGTCTAGTAGAGCAGATGATGTTAAGTATGATAAGTTAAAAAAAGAACGTAATCAGATGTTTTTAGAGGCAATTCCTTATCTAGAAAGTGCGATTTCTATAACTCCAGATAACTATCAAGCAGCCAAAACATTATCAAATATATATAGTGCAGTAGGTAATACTAAAAAATACAAAGAATATAAAGCTATGGCTGATTCTTTAGACAAAAAGTAGAGTTACATCGTAGTATTATAACAAAAAAACCATTCATATTTTGAATGGTTTTTTTGTTATAATACTATCCTTTTAATAACCCTAAGTTTGTGTGAGTGATTTTTAGTATCTACATTGTAAATACCACTGTGGTCTAACAGGTCTATTCTTACCTTTCCATGGGCATGAATGATACGATGATCTTTCATAATTATCCCTACGTGAGTAATATCTCCTTCACTATTGTCAAAAAAAGCTAAATCACCAGGAGAACTTTCTTCTATAAAGCTGAGTGCATCACCTTGAGAAGCTTGTTGTGAAGCATCTCTTAGAATATTAAATCCGTTTAGTTTGTAAACCATTTGAGTAAAGCCTGAACAATCAATACCAAAAGGTGTTTTCCCACCCCATAAATAAGGAGAATTTAAGTAAAGTAGGCTTGTATTAACTATATTAGATTTCTTGAATTGACCTTTTGACTTTGCACCTTGAAAATGATGATTTAAAAATCGTAGTCCGTTCAAATTAGAGCCTAGTAATATTGGATGTAGATGATTATTTATATCTGATATAAAATCAACTAGGTCTGTACTTAATAATGGCGTTTCTTTAGCTAGCTCATTATAGGCTGATTCTTCGATGAGTTGAAATTGTTTATTGTCAACCCATCCTTCATATTTATCAAATGATAGCCGAATTCTACTCCAGGATTTACGTTGTTCTAAAACTTTAAAGCATTCCCCATAAAGTACTTGAGAGACTAACTCACTAGTGTCTGAGGCTTCAAGTCTTAATGGAACAACACTCAAGTAGCAAAGGCCGTACTGCATTATTTAAATTTTTCGTTCTAGAATTAATGCCGAAGCGCCCCCACCTCCATTACATATAGCAGCTACTCCAATTTTACCGTCATTTTGTTCTAAAACACTTAATAAAGTCACTACAATTCTTGCTCCTGAACAGCCAAGTGGATGGCCTAAAGAAACAGCTCCACCATTAATGTTAATTTTAGATTCATCAAGTTTTAATAACTTAGTATTTGCAAGTCCAACTACTGAGAATGCTTCGTTGAATTCGAAAAAGTCTACCTCAGAAATACTTATGTTAGCTTTCTCAAGTGCTTTTGGTACTGCTTTTGAAGGAGCTATTGTAAACCACTCAGGTTCCACAGCCGCATCTGCATATCCTTTTATAGTAGCAAGTATATTTAATCCTAGTTCTATTGCTTTATTACTACTCATTAGTATTATTGCAGCTGCTCCATCATTAATTGTAGAAGCATTTGCAGCAGTCACAGTTCCGTCTTTAGTGAAAGCGGGACGTAGATTAGGTATTTTTTCTAAACGTACGTTAGTGTACTCTTCATCGGTATCCACTACTTTTGGCTCACCCCTTTTTTGTGGTACTGTTACAGGGACTATTTCAGAATCGAATTTCCCATTATCCCATGCTTCTTTGGTGCGTTTATATGATTGTATAGCAAAGGCATCTTGTATCTCTCTACTAAAGTTATATGTTTCTGCACAAGCATCTGCAAATACACCCATGGCCTTATTTGAATATGCGTCAACTAATCCATCTTTTTGCATTCCATCTTCTAATGAAATAGCTCCAAATTTTTGAGCCGTTCGGGCATTATGATAGTGAGGTATTAAACTCATGTTTTCCATTCCACCAGCTACAACAATTTCAGCATCTCCTAGGGCTATAGATTGAGCAGCTTGCATGATAGATTTCATTCCAGAAGCACAGACCTTATTTATAGTAGTGCAAGGCACTGAATTTGGAATCCCTGCATAGATTGCAGCTTGTCTAGCTGGGGCTTGCCCTGCGCCAGATTGAACCACATTACCCATCAAAACTTCATCTACAAGCTCTGGCGACAAACCAATTTTATCTAAGGCACCTTTGATTGCAATTGAGCCTAGTTTTGGTGCAGAAACAGAAGAAAGAGACCCTAAAAAACTTCCAATTGGAGTTCTAGCTACTGAAACTATTACAACGTCTTTACTCATAGTTGACTATTTAAATGTGTTATACGCTAAAATAAATAAAATTTAGGATATATAATGAAGTAAAATTTTAATATGGTGATAAAATGCACTTCTTTTTTATTACTTTTGAGTAACTGATACCAATATAGCACTATAGTTAGTTCAGTACTTAACTTTTGAATATTTCCACTAATTCTGAACCTAGTTTTACTTGATGAAAGATTTAATAAACCTATATCATAAAAACCATTCTTTAATTTATAAACTTTTTTTATTTATAATAACCACTTTTGTGATTGTTTATTTATTTCCAAAGAGTGGAACCTTCAGGTATAGTTTTGAAAAAGGAAAACCATGGCAATCTGAAAACCTGTATGCTCCTTTTGATTTTGCTATAAAAAAATCTACTGAAGAAATAATTTCTGAAAAGGAACAAATTGCTAAGCAGTCAGCTGTTTTTTTTGATATTGATACAGAAGTTTATGCTAATGCTAAAAGTGATTATGAATTAGAATTTAATAGCTTGTTTTATGAGCTGCCAAACGATTTCATTAAAGCTGAGTTGTATGAAAATGGTTTGAGTATTCTTGATCAAATTTACAAAAGTGGTGTTCTTGAAATGTCCTATGATTATGGGCCAAACCAACAAATATCTATTTTAAAAGATAAAACTCAAAACGGTTTTAAATCTTACTTAACTTTTTTTCTCCAAACTAACTTGAAGTCTTTTGTAGAGTCACAAGTTATCAATCTAGGAATTCAATCTTACCGTCAACGTTTTTTAGCACTATTTTTCGATATTATCAAACCGAATGCTAGTTTAAATAAAGTCCTCACTAATGCATTTCTTGAAGAACGTCTCAGTCAACTAAAACTTGTACGAGGTCGGGTAGAAAAGCAAACACTAATTATTTCCAAAGGAGAAGTCGTACAAGGGGAGAATTATAGTATTCTGAAATCTTTGGAATCTGAATATGAGTCACAAGAATTAACAGACTCAAATTATTATTGGATTCTGTCTGCTTATACACTCTTAGTGTCTTTAGCGTTATTAATGTTATTATTATTTGTTAAAAAATATAGAGCTGAAGTATTTGACAATAATACTAAGGTTACATTTATATTTTTCAATATTGTATTAATGGTATTATTAACCACTTTAGTGGTTAATTTTAATTCTTACTATGTATATGTAGTACCCCTTTGTATATTACCATTGACTTTAAAAGCTTTTTTTGATGCTCGTCTAGGTTTGTTCGCTCATGTTATTACTGTTTTACTATTAGGCTTTGTAGTAGCTAATAATTATGAGTATATGTTTTTACAAACTATAGCTGGTATAGTAACAATTCTAACAGTTTCGGAGCTGTACAAAAGAGCTAATTTATTTATTTCCGTTGGTCAAATAACGTTCATATATATAGTTTCTTATTTTGCTTTTTATGTGATCCATGAAGGTAGTATCAACAATCTGGAATGGCAGACTTTTTTGATGTTTGTACTTTGCGGCTTAGCAACCTTGTTCGTTCAGCCACTGATATACATATATGAAAAATTATTTGGACTTGTTTCAGATGTATCCTTACTTGAACTATCAGATACAAATTCCAAGCTATTAAAAGAATTATCGGAAAAAGCCCCAGGAACATTTCACCATTCTCTAAATGTTGCAAACCTTGCTGAAGCTGCTGCAAATGAAATTGGAGCTAATGCAATGCTTGTCAGAGTAGGCGCTTTGTATCATGATATTGGGAAAATGGTTAATCCAACCTATTTTACGGAAAACCAGTCTACAGGAATTAATCCACACGATGAATTATCACCAAAAGAAAGTGTAGATATTATTATTAATCATGTTATTGACGGAATTGAGCTGGCTAAGAAGAATAATCTTCCTGACAGAGTTATCGATTTTATTCGCACACATCATGGCAGTAGTATTGTCTATTTTTTTTATAACAAACAACTTGAGAGTAATTTAGCTTTTAACCCTTCAGATTTTTGTTATAACGGTCCAAAGCCGTTTAATAAAGAGACAGCTATATTGATGATGTGTGATAGTGTGGAAGCAGCATCAAAAAGTCTAAAGGATCCTAATTCAACAAAAATCAATAATTTTGTTGATTCCATAATATCCAAACAAATGGATACAGATCAGTTTTTAAATGCTACAATCACCCTCAAAGAAATTCAATCTATTAAGAAGGTTTTAAAACATAAACTAGCCAATATGTATCATCTGCGTATTGAATATCCTGAATAGGCTAGCATTCAATTAAAAAAGTAAAAAAATAGCTTGCGTTCTTAATAATGAAAAGTTACATTTGCAACCGCAATTTTATTGCACAAGTTCATTTTATTGGAGAGGTGCCAGAGTGGTAATGGAGCAGATTGCTAATCTGTCGACGGGTAACTGTCGCCAGGGTTCGAGTCCCTGTCTCTCCGCAAAAAGTAAATTAACAACAGATAACCAATTCGGGGTGTAGCGTAGCCCGGTTATCGCGCCGCGTTTGGGACGCGGAGGTCGCAGGTTCGAATCCTGCCACCCCGACTTTATCAATGGTCGCATAGCTCAGCTGGATAGAGCACCTGCCTTCTAAGCAGGCGGTCCTAGGTTCGAATCCTAGTGCGATCACATAAAACCTTACTCATTAGAGTAGGGTTTTTTTGTTTAAGATCACTTAATCGCTTATTTAACAGAAATTTACGAACAACATCGTTCTTATTCTTTTACATTGCAATGCCACTTTATTGCACTGTAAATATAATCAACAATGTAATTTCTAGTAGGAGTTCTTTAGTCTTAACTGTATTATTAATAGTACAATATGCTTTTTGGTAAATAATGAGCATTTCACAATCTTTAAAATTTAAAAAATGAAACATATCAAAGTCACAATTTTTAGTATCGTAGCAACATTGATGGTAGTGACATCTTGTTCAAATAATGAGCCTGTTACTATTGAACAACAGACAACAGAGGAAAGCATAAGTATCAAGGCAGCCTTAAATTTTATGAGTAATCAATTTGATGCTAGTGGTAATGTGTTGACATCAGATAACCCTGCTGGTAATATTGTTTTTGATTTTTGTTTTGACTTTATATACCCAATTGAAATGTCCTACAATACGGGAACCACAGTTACGGTCAATAATTTAGAGGAACTGGTTGAGATTTTAATTAGTTCAACAGAAAATTTATTTATCGATGGCATTTCATTCCCTTTTCAAGTTGAGACTTACAATGAGGACAGTAATGCGTTAGAGATCATGACCATAAATAATGAGGATGAATTTAACAGTCTCTTGGAAGCTTGTGATTTTGATGCAGACATCGATTGTATTTGCACTGAGGAGTATGATCCTGTATGTGTTGACATTGCAGATTCAAATGGAGAAGTATTCACCATATCATACCCGAACGCGTGCTTTGCCATGTGCGATGGTTTCACTGAAGAAGATTTTAATGATGCCTGTGAAGAGTATTATGATGATGGTTTAGACAATTGTTTTGAATTTGTGTATCCCATAACGATTTTATTAGATGATAATGAGACAGTCACTGTTAATTCTAATGAAGAATTGTTTAATACCGCCTATGGAGCTAATTACTATGACTTAGTATTTCCTATAGATGTTCTCATTGAAAACGGTACAGTCGTAACAATCAATAACTATGATGAACTTGAAGAACTCGTTGAAACCTGTTTTGATGATGGTTACAGTGATATCACATGTTCTCTTGAAGACCTCTCAAATTCATTAGTAACATGTTTCTGGCAAATTGATTTTGTTGATGATGATCAATTTATCTATAATTTCAACAGTGACGGTACTTATGAAGTTCAATCGGATGACAGTTTTCTCACGACGGGAACATGGAGTTTGGCTGCTGGTAACGAAACGTTTTATCTTAATTTAAACGCAGAAGCTCCAGAGTTTAATGATGAATGGGTGGTTACCCAATGTGATGTAAATGATTTAGAACTACAAAGTTTGATTTACACACAAGCGGAGCTTTACTCTATCGATTGTGATGATGATAATGATGATGATAGCTATGATTGTTCAAACGAAGAAGGTGTTCAAAATTTATTAACAGAATGTCCTTGGGTCATCACATTCGAATCTGAGACCTATTTCTGCTTTTTTAATGAGGACGGATCTTTTCAAATAGTACAAGATAACAATTCTGAAACTACGGGTACTTGGAGTATAGTGACTTCTAATAGCACGTATACCATTGTATTAACTTCTGAAGCCGATCAGTGGAATGATGAATGGACAATTTCTAATTGTGACGAAGAAACTGTGAATTTTGAAAGTCAAGAATATCCAACAAGCGATATCAATGGAGTAGATTGCGACTAAAAAATCACATCAACCATAACATAAAAAAGATGCTTTATTAAAGCGTCTTTTTTAGTTTACGATCAAACTAGCGATGTTTTTTCATTTTAACAATCATAACATTGTGGAGCTATTGTGCGCATGTATGACCTTAGCTCACAATATTTTACACAGATGTCTTATATTTGAGAAAACCAATTAACACAATGAAAAAACTATTATTACTCTCCGCTTTGTTCATCTTTGCCTGCCAAGCTCCAACAAAAATTTCAGAAGAAGAGGTGTTGGAAACATTTAAAACTTTTTTTTTAGTTTTAGATAAGGACCTCGATCGTTTTGATACCATGGTTACCGATGACTTTTTTATTTTTGAAAATAGCAGACGCTACTCAAAAGATGAATTTATTGAATTCGTAAAGAGCTTCGACATTGTAAGCAGTGAGCGAAAATTTGAAGATATTACTATAGACAGTGATCACAATTCTGCGCATATCTCTCTTAAACAATATGGAGAGTTTATAGTCAATACACCTGAGGGGAGAGCCAAGCTTGAATTTGAATGGCTTGAAAGTACCTACGCGGTAAAACAGGACGGTAAATTGAAGTTTAAATTTTATTTCTCAGAAGCGATCAACAGTACAACTACGGCTTTAGAGATACAGGAATAACATGGCTATTTAAGAACCAGCAAAGAAACGACTCTTTCTAGCAATGTCATTATAAGCAACCCCTTTTTATCACATTTGTCGAAATGAAAGCTTATTAAAAACGCACTATAATGTCAAACATTCTAGTGCGTTTTTAAAACTGTTTAAAGGACGAGAATCCTGAAATCTTATTCTCCTCTAAGCATTTTTTTAAAGGCTTCTAAATCAAATTCATTGCCGTAAAACAGCGTACTCATTTTCATAATGTCAGCCGCAATGAGGACTGCCGTTTTTATTTCATCTTCAGAGGCACCCAATCTTTTTAGTTCAGAGATGTGATAAGGAATGCAGTATTGACATTTAACCGCTGCAGAGGTTCCAAGAGCAACTAAATGAGCTTCTTTTTCGGCGATAGCACCTTCTTTGTATAAGCCCATTTGAGCTTTAAAATACGCATTAGAACTTTTTAGTATGGATTCTGGGTAAACTGAAGTAAAAGGGCTTTCTGCTAAAAGCTCTTTTTTCTCTTCAGCAGTAAGTTGTCCATCCTGTGAGAAACTGGTGGTTTGCAGCCCTACAAGGAGCAGAATAAAAAATAATTTTTTCATAATAGTGGTTGTTAAAGGTTAGATAGAATCAAATTTAACAAATTAATAATAGATTGCAAATAACAACAAAATGAACAGCCCAGTGTTATTAATAAGTGTTTTATGCCATTGAATTGCCTGTAATGAAAACGCTTTAAAGATCAAAAACATCTGTATTGATACCTACGTAGAACTCCAATGTCCATGAATAAAGGAGCAATGGTGTTTGACAAAATTAACATGTCACACGCTGTAAATCATGTTATTAACCTTAAACTAACTTGGTTTATTTTGATTTGCAATTATTAATTTGTAGGTTTATTCTATTAACTATAAAATATTATTTCGATGACAATTAAAACTGGATGTGTTGGATTTCATATTTCATTTAGTGTGCCAAATAATGCCACTGAAAGAGCAGATGATTTTTTTGAGACACACGAAACATTTATGAGAGAAACTCACTTTATCGATGGCGCAAACGAGCCAATCGTATTATGCTATGCGGTATTAAAAGCCCCTGAGTTTAATAATCCTTTAGATCCTTCTAGCGGTGAAACAGGTAACACGTTGTATGGCATAACGGAAATTTATAACGGCCCTGAAGGTGCACAAGCGCACATGGTACTCGGTCAACAGCGTGAAGAGATGTTTGCAGATTTGGTTGATTTAACTAACAAATATTGCGTTGCAGGTATCCTCGGAGCACCTCTAATTCGTGCTATGAGATAACATGTTCATATCACCCTCATTGAGAGTGATTGCTTTATAATTTAAAACACAGTTCTCAACGAATGTTAGGAACTGTGTTTTTTTGTTTAAACCGCTTGACTTTTCAACGTTTTCTTCTTTGAAGTCAATTTGTTTTTTAAATCGTTAAATGGTTGTTCAATAAATAGTACCATAAGTCCTGAAACGACTACGGTGATGACGATTGAAATAACACCATTTATCAACACAATTTGTATCGTTGTCAAGCTCGAGGCACTGTAATCTGTAAATAAAGGAAAAAACCATTCCATAAACATGACGTGAAAGAGGTAAGCTGAATAGGAAATTTTAGCAATAGGGTAAAATATCTTTGCTGATAAGAAACTGTTAATTGGTTTAATGATTCTAGAACTTGAGTACATACAAGCCATCATGATAAAGACAACCGCGTAAGAAAACAGTTCGCGATGAATCACTTCATAGTAGGAAGCAACCTGTCTTGGAAGTTCATAAAAAATGGATTCTTCCAGAGGTGCAGCTTGCCCTAATGACAAACTTGAAATCACAATAAAGAGAAAGATACTTAAGCCAATCAAACTGTTAGCAAATAACTTCTTGTTGGTAAAAAAATCACGCACTTTATCGGCATGGTTCACATGAATGTATGCAGCGATAACGCCACTTAACAAACCACCATAGCGCAGGTGTGTGAGCATGTAGTAGCCCCAGAACCATTCTTGCCATACATCCCCAAATATTTCTCTATTGTAAGGAATTTGAAAATTATAAATATGGACAGAATAATAGTAGGTAAGCGCCACAGGAATGATGGCTAAGATCCCAAACAGAAGCTTTTTGTTTTTAAACTTTGGAAAAAGGAATACAATTAAAAAAGGAATGACAATGTAAAATTGTTCTTCAATAGCGAGTGACCAGGTCCAGCCCATATACGATTGATAGACATAATTATTGACATAGAGTAGGTTAGACCACACCGTTGGCCATTTCTCTGCACCACCATCTTTTAAAAAATACAAGGCAATAATCATTGAAAATAAATACACAGGAAACAAACGTAAAAATCGTCTCAGATAAAAAGATTTGAAATTTAATGTTTGTGTTTTTTTAAACTCTTTAAATAGAATCGTACCAATGAGAAACCCACTGATAACAAAAAATAAATCCACACCTAAATCCCCTTTAGTAATCCAAACAAATAGAGGGTTTTGTGCAACTGCACCTAATACATCAGGAAAGGTGTTGTGTTGAAATATCCACACGTGAAATATAATTACCCAAAGGACAGCAATGGCTCGAATACCGTCTATGGCTTTAAAATTGTGCGCAGGACGTTCAAAAAAAACTTTTTTTACATTCATAAGTAATACGTTTTAACTAAATAAATTAGGGGGGAATAATGATTAAAAATTGGTTGTTGTTTTAACAATTTGCTCAATAAAAAGCTAAATTATTATATTTATTGTAAAATGCAAGTATATTACAATATTGTTTTTAATTATCATATGAACATTCGGTAATATCGATATAAATCAATGTATTTTATAAGGTCGTAAAGAATGGGAGGTGCTACGGAGAATTACAGCTTGGCGATAGTCTGTTAAGAATTACTGTTGTTTGGGTTAATTTGATGTATCAAATTTCTTTTTTATAGCATTTTCCACTCGTAAAAATAACATGATAACCACCATGAGCATTGATCCTAAACCAATAACTACTCCTGTATTTACGGTTGGATTAAAGAAGAACCCCATTACGCCACTCAAGGTGAGAAGACCACCCAGTTTTGTCATTTCGATTGCTGAATATTTTTGAGCAAAAGCCCATCGTTCTTTATTCTTCATGGAGTTTTTTGTGCGGTAACCGTATAACGAATTGATATCCTTTGGCGGAAATTTCATCATGATCCACCCTGTGATGATAAAAATCACTCCCGTCATTACAGGAATTAAAAAAAGCGGGTTATCAAAGGTCATGTTCATACGCTATATGTTTTTCACTTTTAGAGTGGTACAAATATACCAAAATGGTTTGTGTGTGATGTCGTTGAGGGTTTTAGTAAGTAATTTAGCAAATATGAACCAAGTCATCCAGTTTCATCAGGTTCACCAGGTTCAAATACAATGTTATTTTTTTGGCCGGGCAGTGGTTTATAGTGTTGGAATAAAACCCCCATACCATATGGAATATCACCAGGGAATGCAGCACACCCTCCCGATAATGGTCTGAGATGTTTACATCGATTACAGATAAAATGTTCCTCTACGGGACTACTCATTATATTAATAATTTAGTTGGAAATATATAAAAAAATCTTAAATTGCCAATGTATCAGGAACGCAAATCAGCGTACCAACCGAGCAACAAAGCTACGGTGGTTTAGTATACGGGCAGTTCAGTCAAATAAAATGATCTTTCATCTGTTTTTTTCGTTACCTGATGCATAAATTTTTAATTAATTTTTAAAACTTTTAATTATGGAATATGTTTATGTAAACAGAGGTGGTGATCAAGAAATCATTGCTGACTACAAAAAAAAATTTGAGGAAAAATCACTTCAAGAATTGGTAGAGGCTTATAATAAAGAGGCTAAATCAGGCATTGTGGGTGTACGTAGGCAAGCACTCTATTTAGTTGCCTTAAATCAAGAATTTAAAGAACGTTTAAAAGAGAGCCCTGTGTATCTCCTTGAACACGTATTAGGTTTGGTTGGGCCAATTGAGATTGTTGATGGTAATATTAGGATTGTTGATTAATTAAAGCGGAAAAATGATTATTATTAAAAGCTTTCCAGTACTTTCAAATATTCGTTTAATTCAATTACTAAAACAATAATGATACATTTTTTCGGATATTTTAAAGCAACTAATCATATAGGTATTAGCTCTGTAGGATTTGAAAAGGCTGCTATATTTTTAAGAAAGAGAGATTTTAAAGTCAACAAACTTCAAGGATTTAAAGATAATGAGGAAATAAACCTTCTTTGGGAAGGGGAGGAGCCGTTTTGGATTACGAAAGATCATTATATAGAGATTTTTGGTTTACTTGAAAAAAATGAATACACACCTTTTTCACATGTTGAAATCGAATTTGCTAACGGAGGAGGTATCACTTATAGTGCAGCTTCTTTGTATGTTGAATTTCCTAATGGAGAAGACCTTACATCTAAAACGATAATACTTTTGGAAACGATGGGGTATTATGTTGGTGAGATGATATTAGATTTTTGCAGAGAAAACCCAGATATGCATTTGTTAGAGTTTGTTCTTGGAATGGAGCCAGAGGATATTACTGATGAATTTGAAAGAATGAAATCACATACAGAATACATTAGTATAGGAATGGATTAATCTAAATGTAGGGTTGAGATTTGAGGTTCGATATACTCTCTGGTACGCTTCAATAAGCATACCTTTATTTACCCTACAATGACTATGTGATATCACATAAAGAATATTGTTTGTTATGTTCTATTTCGAAAAAGCTCATTAACATTAGTTAACACTGCTTAACACTATAATCTAATAAAAAAAAATAGTTTTGTCGAAAACCATAAAAAAACAAAAATGATTAAATTAAAAAGTTTAAAAAAAGTATCTGTACTGTTTCTAGTCTTCCAAATTATTTCTTTCTCAACTTTAAATGCACAAAACAAAAGTCCTTTAAATGTTCAAGAAAAGCTAGACAGTCTAAAAACATTCCTTAATGAAGTGACTATTATGGATCTTGGAGGGATGGTAAAAATAAGTCCAGAAACCAAGGGTTTTGAAAATGATGAATTTTTAAGTTTAGACGAATTCCAGTCTGAACTTCAATATGCAATTATGGATCCAGAAACAAAAATTTATGCAGATGACAAGAAGGTAATTCAACTTGTTATTTTTCCTAAAAAAACATCAATTGAAACTAAAATTCATTCAGAAGGACTGATCGCAATCAGCAGTGAAGAATTCATGTCAAGAAAAATTCTTTTTGACAATGAAAACTATGCTTTTTACGATAGTAGTAATAAAAAATTAACACCCAAAGAAGCCGAAGAAAAATTTAAAAGTGGCATGTACAAGGTTGAGGCATTTGTTAATGATAATGACGTTTTTAAATTGGCTTACCTCACAAAAATGACCCAACAAGAATTACAAGAAATGATGGAGACGTATCAGAACCAGTCAGCAAGTTTTGACGCAGCATTAAAAGGGAAGCCATTGCCGGATTTCGTGTTTAAAGATATTTTAGGCAACACATATACACCTGATGATATTAAAGGGAAAGTGGTAGTCATTAACTTATGGTTTACTAGCTGTGCGCCTTGTATTGAAGAAATGCCAGAATTAAATAAATTGGTAAAGGAATACGAAAATAATGATGCTGTTTTGTTCTTAGCCTTGGCACTGGATGAAAAAGGCCCTCGGTTGAATAATTTTTTAGAGAATCGCGTTTTTAATTACAACATTGTTCCTGGCGCTCAAGATTATGTAGTGAAAAAGCTTCCCCCAACTCCTTTTCCAACACATATAGTTTTAGATAAAAATTCAAATGTAGTGTTTACCCTAGCAGGTTATACGCCGCAAGTAGGTGATTTAATAAAAAGTAGTATTAATTCATTTTTAGAAAAATAAAGGTTATTGATACTTCTATCTTCATAAAAGAATCTAAACCAAGTGTATGATTTTTAATTAGTATTAAGTTTGCCAATTAAAAACCATAGTAAATTTGAATTGTGAACACACTTAGACATAAATATATCATCTATCTAATCTCTACTACAATATTGGTAACGGTTGCTACCCAGGTGTATTCTAATTTTCAAAATTATCTCGACAATAAGCAACGATTTAGCCTAGATGTTCAGGGGTCCCTTGATTTGGCAATTGAAACGTATTATACTAAGTTAGCTATGGGGGAGGCGATTGTTTTATCACAATCGCCTTTTTCGCTAGATTCAATATTTTTTAATGAAAACATAGCCAAAGACACAACCAATAATTTGTATTTGGATATACAAACAAGGGAAACCGGGAATATGAATTTTAAAAAAAATAACAGCCTTCCGGAGTCGCTTAAAATCAATTCTTTCCAAACCCTACAAGTTATTCCAGATTCAATTAACAATGTTCAACAAACAATTGATTTAGCCTCTATTGATTCTTTAGAGATTCAGCTAATGACAAAAAAAATATTTTTAACGTTAACAAATTCGAGTTTTGATATTGATTCAATTGAATATTTTGTCAAGCAAGAGCTTAAAAGAAAAAATATAGATATTGACTTTACTCTTATTTATTTAACCCCCGAAAAATTAGTTAAATCTAAAGAGCAGGATTTTGAATTGACTGCTTATTCAAAGTCTACCTATTTACTTCCAGGTCATAGCCTAGAAATTAGATTTGAAAATGCATCTTTGAACATTGTTAAAAGAGGTGGAATTGATTTATTGATTTCCTTACTAATTATCTTAGCAATAGTTGGTTCTTTATTATACCTCTACAAAGTGATTAATGAACAAAAACAGTTAACTGAGATAAAAAATGATTTAATTAGTAATATAACGCATGAATTTAAAACACCAATCACAACCATAAGCACAGCGATTGAGGGAATTTCATCATTTAACCATACCAATGACCCTCAAAAAACTAAAAAGTATTTAGACATCTCTTCCGATCAATTAAAAAAATTGAATACTATGGTGGAAAAGTTATTAGAAACAGCCCTATTAGATTCAGATAAAATAGTTTTATCCAAAGAAAGAGTAGAGGTAGTGAGGATGACAAAGGCTTTGCTTGAAAAATTTGATATTATTAAAGAAGTCAAAAAGTTAAGTTTTGAATCAGATTTTGAAGAGTTTTGGATAGATATTGATATTTTTCATATGAGAAATGCTATTAATAATTTGATTGACAATGCAATCAAGTATGGAGGACAGCAGATAGAGGTAAGTTTAAGTAAAGAAGGAAAACATGTTGTTTGGATAGTTTCAGATAGCGGAGGAGCAATAGACAAAAAACAGCAAGCACAGATATTTAAGAAATTCTATCGCATACCTAAGGGTAATGTACATAATGTTAAAGGCTTTGGAATAGGGCTTTATTACACCAAAACTATGGTCGAAAAACACGGTGGGAATATAAACTTGACTGTTGTTGGGGGTAAAACAAAATTTAAAATCATCATTTAATGGCAACAAACAAGATTTTACTAGCAGAAGATGAAGTGGTTTTGGGTAACATTGTAAAAGAGAGCCTTGAATCCAGGGGGTTTGATGTTATTTTTTGTAAAGATGGCGACCAAGCCAAGAGACAATATGAACTTCATCAACCAGAACTTTTGGTTTTAGATGTGATGATGCCTAAAAAAGATGGATTTACTTTGGTTAAAGAAATTCGTCAACAAAATAAAAGAATACCTATCATATTTCTTACCGCCAAATCAAGAACTGAAGACATAGTGGAGGGTTTCGGTTATGGTGCTAATGATTATCTTAAAAAGCCATTTAGTATTGAAGAGTTGATTGTTAGGATTGAGGCCTTACTTAAAACAAATACAAGCACAGACAACTCTAAAACCGAATTGATGCAAATTGGATTGTATGAGTTTAATCTGGAAAAACAAACTTTAAAACTAGGCGAAGTCCAACAGACGTTAACGCATCGCGAAGCCTATTTATTGGATGCACTCTATCAATATAAGAATACTCTTGCAGAGCGTAATTATATACTTAAAAAATTATGGGGGAATGACGATTTTTTCAATGCAAGAAGTATGGATGTATTTATTTCAAAACTTCGTAAAAAGTTGGCGGGAGATCAAGGAGTTCAAATCCTAAATGTTAGAGGCTATGGATACAAATTAGTTTGCAAAGAATAGTTGAAGCCCTTGAGTGTTGCATGTAAAATAAAACTGTTTACTTGATAGCTATATTTTTTATTCTAACAAATGATCAGAAAATGAATATAATTGCAGGCGTCAATTAAGTCTTTTGGGGTAAAATAAATGTTCGATATTTTAATAGAGTAATCTACTAAAATAATATAACGGTTATACTATTATATAGTTATCGTTTTTTAATTAAAAGACTTCGTTCATACTCCCTAAAAGATTTAGAGAAGATTTATACGTGATTATAAAATCAGACCAAAATAGTTTTGAAAAAGTTTAATATCATTTGAGAAATAGATTATTGGAGTTAAACGAATCCCTTTTTCCGTTAACAAATAAATATTTTCTTTTTTGTTTTCAGCTGCTTTCGTTTT
>UPTG01000439.1_pt1 | contig 34004 bp, 32 predicted proteins | sample 2160121 | NCBI WGS metagenome assembly UPTG01 (sample SAMN06266255, study PRJEB28933) | marine metagenome | isolation source: Columbia River Estuary | place: USA:Columbia River Estuary, USA | collected 2014-07-27
CTAGATCTTTTCTAAAGCCTACTATGAAAATTCTTGCTCTATTTTGTGCAACACCATACTTTTTGGCGTTAATTATTTTAGGCTCTGGGACATAATATTCCAAGTCTTCTCTCAAAACATTAAGAATATTTGCTAGTGTTTTTCCACTATCATGACTTCTCAGACCTTTTACATTTTCTAAGAAAATTGCTTTAGGTTTTTTGGATTTTATAATTTCAGCCACGTCAAAGAACAAGGTTCCTCTTGTATCTTCAAATCCCCCTCTTTTTCCAGCTATTGAGAATGATTGGCAAGGGAAACCAGAACATAAGACGTCAAATCCATCTGGAATATAGGTTCTAAATTCCTTGAGATATCCAACATTGCTCATATTGCTACCGTAATAATAGCTCTGATAATCTTCGGTAACTTGTCCATTGACGTACGTCAGACTTTGGTACCACCAGGGCAAAAGGGTTGTTCCATTTGTAGGAATTCTGTGAGCGCACCAACCTACCGTGGTGTCTCCCCATTGAACTCCTTCTGGAATTGCCCTGATTGATTTTATTTCTTGGCTAATCCCTTGTGGACTGTCATAGGTTGATTCTATTCCTTGACTGATTGTTTGCCCAATGGCAAACGTGCCACTGAGGCAAAGCGTGATAAAAAGGTTTACTCTCATAGATTTTTGGTTTTAGTGCGAGGCTTTTTACTAAACTAAGATGTATCTAGGGTGAGGACCGGTACAAATAGGGTACTTATTCAAAAAAAAAGCCCCGCAAAAGGCAGGGCTTTCAGACGATTCTTACATCCTATTGTAAAACAACAACAATCGTCTTAGAAGTTGATTTTCCTGTTAAGGTTATCCTATAGACACCTTTAGGCTTGTCTGCAAGATCAAAGTCTTGTGTCTGGGATTGGATTTCTCCGCGTTCTATCTGGCGACCCACTTCATCAACAATGTCGTAGCTGGACCCAATGAAATCGTGATTAACAGAAAGAAGAAATTTCCCGTTGTTCGGATTAGGCGTGAGGATTGCTCCATCAGTGCCAAACTCCGCTATGGCAATATTATCCACAACAAATAGCGTAGTGACATCTGACGTGTCATTTACCCCTGCACCTGAAGCAATGCACCTGTATTTGTAGCCATTAAATGCTGTACTAATTCCACTGATAATGAGGCTATCATTGGTAGCTCCGGAATAGGTGGAATTGTCTACCAAGTCCATCCAAGTGAAAGAGGTACCGTCATCTATTTGCCACTGGAATTGATTGATGCAAGACGGATTGCCGACGAAGAGCATTTTAGTTCCGGTGGCTGTGTAGGCCGTGTCAGCTTGTGGAGTATTGATAACGAAGTTCGGAACACAGAATTGAATTTGAACCGTATCGCTATTTGCGGATGGCACTTGACAAGGACCGAGTGTTCGGATAGTTGCATAACCACCGCCCAAGACCTGTGGATTCAGAAAAGCTTGTGTTTGCTGGTAGTTTGAAATTGTGTCTATTGGAACAAAGGGACCAGAAAGACTCTGGGAATGCAGGACTTCATACCCATTGAATACAGTTGAAGTATCCATAGGTGCAATCCACGAGAGGAGGGTGCTTGAAATAGATACTGGAGAGGCTATTAGGCTATCTGGAGAGCCTAACGTAGGAGCATTGACATTGACAACAATTGGTATGGAAGTAGAGCCCGGAATGACGCAAGCATTGTCAATGAACTTTGCGATAAATATGTACTTAACGGTAGGCTGTGGAACTCCATTGAGGATGGTATTGTTGCAATCCGTTAACCAATCAACTCTTGCCACACTTGTTAGTGGACTCGTGAAGCCTGTCTGACCATATCCAGGACTCACTACAGCACAAGGTGGATTGTCACACCCAGTGGTGCTGGTACTACCTATTTGGCCACTAGTCCCTTTCCACGTAACAGACTGAGGTATGAAACTTGGCAGAAGGTTGACATCAGAACCAACTATACTAAATCGCACACTGTCACCTGCCGTGACATTGAATTCGTAGTATGTTGAGTCGGGAAAGTTTAGCTGAGGTATCAGCGTGGTTTGTTGTGGAGAGGCTTTGTCTACATTTATGCTAGGAGGAGTATTTGTTGAATTCGCCGCGCCAACTACAAGGATGCAATCCCTGAAAGTAGAAGCGATTTTCTGTCCGTCACGGTAAGAAGAAATGCCAATGCAATAGGTGTATGTCCCTAACGCATTAGGCGTAAAGCTCAGCTGACCATTGCTTTGGTCTAATACTATGGGTGAAGAGCTTGGGAAAGGGTTGTTGTAGGAGTAGGTGCCACTAAAAGAAGCATTTGTGCCATTTGACGTGGTTTGAGGGTATGCCCATTCGTAGACAACGGAATCATAGTCTTTATCGTAACCCATAAAATTGGTCACTGACGGACTTGTGGATGATACAACGGTCACAGGGGGCTCCAAAAACCTAGGGGCGCTATCGTAACAACTGGAACTATTTTGCGCAACACCCTGAATGGTGTACGGATACATATAAGCCCTTAAAGTGTAAGAACTTGAAGACGAAGTAAGGTTTGTCGTTGTTGGTCTACAGCAATCGGTAAAGGTGAAGTACCAACCACCAGCAGGGGGAACGCCATTTAGTTGTACCCAGCCTGATTCGTACTTCCGCATTTCTACGGCACCATTGCCGGAAGCAACCGAATTGCAAGCTATTTCTTGCGATGAGTCCCAGCAATCAGGTGAAATATCTACCGCCCCACCAACTTGAGCGCAACTAATGCTGCCCCCTGGTGCATTTGTACTGAGAACTACAGGATTCGGTAGGAAGGTAGAAGCACCGGTCCCACATTCTCTATATAAAACGACGTAAAATTTAAATTTTCCAGAATTGGGGCCAGAGCTTGCGCAAGTCCAAGTAATCTCGCCTCCGATGTAATGCGATGCCAATGTTGGGAGTGACGCAAGAAGTATTAGTACAGTTAAGAGCCTTTTCATCTGTAGAAGTAATGTGGTTTTGTCTGTTTATTTGACGATGACAGCGGTTGATTTCGAATTCCATCCGGCCGTTGTGTGGATGTAATAGATTCCTGGGTTCAGTTCTGGAAGCTCAATTTCCAGGGACTCCGACGTCAGCGGTCCGGAGAAAAGTGGTCTGCCCAAGGCATCGGTAAGAACAAAACGTCCGCCCAAAAAGGACTTTTGGACCTTGAGACTAAATATTCCGTTGTTTGGATTGGGTGTTACGGATATGTGCCCAAGTTCTGCCTCCGGGACTCCGATACCCGTTGGGGTGATAGTTATATCTAAGGTATCGGCATCTTGATTCCCGAATCGTATGGCCATCAAATTAGTTGGAGAGACACTACACACCAATTCAACGCTGTCTTCTGGCGAGGTGACCAGCGAAGAATATGGATTTCCATTAAGAAGAAGTGTCCCACTGGAAGTGGTCCACAAGATGGAGTCTATATTTTCAGAGTTACTGAGATGGTAAAATCCTGAAATATAGGGGTTTTGGGGTCCTACAATGACTGAATTGTGGAAGGGTATGTTGAAGAGGAAAGACGTGTCTGGGACGGTACCTCCACACTCACCAATAAATGTGGTGCTGTCACTTCCTTTTGCGATTTGAAGCCAATATTTCCCGGAGGTAAGTGTGGTGTCGTAATCAATTAGTAGGGTGTCTGCTAAGCCGTACAAATTGGTGAAAGCAGAAACACTGCTTATTGCGGAAACTGGCTGCGCGTTAAGGTCTGTGACCGTAAGTTCAGAAAAGTTTGGAGTAATGGAACTTGAATAAACCGGCGAGCCCAATGCTACCGAAGCTTTATGAACGCTTGAAGCTTGATAACTCGCAATGTAAATGGGTTGGGCATTGCTTGCTGTTCCAACACCAACGGTTACCGGAATGTCAATATTGATATAGCCAATCCTAAAGGGTTGATTTGAAACGGTGTCTAAGACATAATTGTCTACGCGAACAGAAACCACTGAAGTTTCTATGGTCGTCGGTTTACCATAAAAACCGTTAAACCCTGGGTCTAGACCAAAAGGCATCAAGGTATCCGAATGAATAGGAGTTGCAGGCGAATAACCTGGTGCGTATACCAAGTTGGAAGGGCCATTGGTGGCATTGTACTCTTTCGCGGGTTTTAACGTGGCGTAGATGGAATCACCATCGGATTCGGTATAGGGGGTTGCAACTTGGTTAGGGATACCTTGCACAAGCCTTAGAATACCAATTGGACTCGGTTTCACCGAGTTTTCATAACCGCGAACTGATGGATTCTCTAGGTTCAATTTAGCCTCAATGTAAAAGCCGGTTCCTGAAGAGTTACTTATGCCATCAATGCCAAATGGTCTGCAGCAAGTTTGCCAATAAAAGGTGGTGGAAGAGTTTTTTGGGATGTTTACATACCCTTCGTATTCGTTAACCCGTACAGTAAATGTGCTTGCACCGCAATTCTGAATAGACAAAGAATATTCCGGCGTAGAGAGTACTAAACTCACAGATGTAGTAAGGTTGGTTACCGAACCCATTGTACTGACAACATTCACGGTTTGCGCTGAGCCTAACCCAACCCCCGTAAACTCCCTGTAGAGCTCTAGGTGAATCTTATACTGGTCATTATTGCCGACGGAGGTTACATATTCATACCATATCTGTCCACCAAGTATATGGCTGGCGTTTAAAGACATAGTGGTGATTACACCTAAAAAAAGCATCCATTTTTTCATAAACTCAACTTACTTACGCAATTCAAAAAACCGGCATATCATTTTGGTCTAATTGTCTCACTTCTAACCCTCTGAGGTAGGTAAGGGAGATCTGTAGGGAGCTATGGCCCATTAAATGCTGAGGCTTGGTGAAATAAAAAAGTCCAAACAATTTGGCGTACTTCCCCGCCTATATTTGAAGTTCAAACCCTTTGTATGGATCTGGAAACCTTAAAATACCCTGTAGGCCCCTTCAAGCTGCAGACCGACTTTACTGAACACGATTTGGACTCTTGGATGGCCATCTTATCGGACCTTCCTCAACAGTTGCAGCAAGCGGTGGATTCCATGTCTGATGAGCAGCTGCAAGCCCCTTACCGTCCGGAGGGCTGGACCCGAACGCAAGTCATACATCACTTGGCCGATAGCCATATGAATTGCTTTGTTCGGTGTAAGTTGGCTTTGACCGAACAGGATCCAACGGTCAAGCCCTATGACGAGCGGGCTTGGGCCCTTACGCCGGATGCGACGGACCTCAACGTGGGGGCCAGTTTGGACATTTTGCACGGCTTGCACTACCGATGGAACCAATTTTGGTTGAGTTTGGAGGGAGAGGATTGGAAGCGAGACTACTACCACCCCGAAAATCAACGCGACGTCACCCTGGCGGAAGCCTTGCAGTTCTATGCCTGGCATAGCCGGCACCATTTGGCCCATGTCCAATCGACCTGGATGCCATAAACTCTTTTCTCTACCCTTTGTTAAGCCCCTGTACACCATGAAAAAACACCTCCTTTACACCCTGATTGGCGGAACGATTTTGTTCTTTTGGCAATTTTTGTCCCATGCCGCGCTGAATCTCCATGCGGACGCGCAGCAGTACACACCGGTACAATCCGAAATTCTCGATGCCATTGCGGCGGCCGGCCTAGAACCCGGTCAATACATGTTAGGCCAACCTGGACCTACGGAAACAATGGAGGAATGGGAATCTGCCATGGACGCCTTGGAGGGCAAACCTTGGGGCTTATTGAACTATCAAACGGTGGATCACAGCGATATGATCATGCCCTTGATTCGAGGCTACCTCATTGCGTTCATAGTTGCCGCATTGTTCTTCTGGTTGGTTTCCAACCTGAAGGCTGTAGACGTTAAAAAAGGCCTCTTGGTTGGTGTAGCCGTGGGCATGATTTCCTATTTCTTGGAGCCCTATTCTGACTTTATTTGGTACAAAACGCCGGGCATCGTGGCGCACTTGATGGACGGCATTATTCCATGGGCCGTTTTAGGTGCACTCGCCGGTAAAATGGCTAAAAACGCCTAGCATGAAACACCTGCTAACCCTTTTACTTTGCCTGGGTGCAGGTAGTCTTTTTGCACAGGAGGGGGCTTCAGCGTCCCCTTCATTGATACCGTATCCTCAGCGGCCCGATTACACCGAAATTTCTTCCTGGGCGGCGCATCCAGCCATCGAGTGGGGCAGCGGGAAGCGTTCGCGTGCGACAGAGCGTTTGGACCGCCGTTTGGAAAAAAAGTATGGGGAGGTTGCTATCGCTGTTCCAACGTTTTTCATCTATCCCACCCTCTATTTTGAGGGGGATATTTGGAATGCGGACTGCTTTGACGCCTGGTACCGTCAAGAAATCAACGACTGGCCCATGGCCAATCAAGCGTCTGTCTTCACAGGAGTTGGGCCAGTTTACGCCCCGCATTACCGCCAAATGATGTACCGCGGCTATTACCCCGAGTCCGATCAAGAATACCGCGATGCGTTGGTGGCCTACGACACGGCCTATGCGGATGTGAAACATGCGTTTGAGGCTTTCATTACGTTGAACCCGGAAGGCCGGTACATTTTGGCCGGACACAGCCAGGGCACGGGCCATGCCAAACGTCTGATGATGGAAGTCATTTTACCTAACAAGGAATTGCGCCAAAGACTGCTTGCGGCGTACCTCGTTGGAAACACGGTTACGCAGGAGGATATGGGGGATTTTCCCCTCTGTTCCGACCCTATGCAGGTGGATTGTTGGATGGGCTGGCGCAGCTATGGAAAAGACTTTTACCCCAAAAAATATGGTCCCAACTATCCTGTAGTAAACCCTATTACATGGACGGATTCGCCTGCCCGGAGCCGACGCTACCAGCATAAGGGGGCACTATATTCCAATGGGAAGGTTCTCTTGCGCCACGGCGTGAGTGTCCGAATCGACCAAGGAACGCTGCGCGTGGAGCGCTTGCGTGCACCCTTGGGCTGGTTCTTCCGCTGGGAAGATTACCACCGCGCGGATTACAACATGTTTTGGTTCAATATTCGGGAAAACCTCTACCAGCGTGTGCAAAACGCGGAACTATCCAGTGAGTGGACCTCCGAGCCTTACATCGGGTCCGAATTGGATTAATTCCAGAGGTGCATCAACTCCGTTTGGAAGGCCTCATTGACATCCTGACGCTTGCTTTCGACCAGTTCAAAAAAGGTGAAGGCGAAGAGCCATGATGTCCAGGCATCTTGATTTTCGTCAAAGGCTTGATGGGCCGAATTCCGTTCCCAATACAGGTGAAGCGTTCGAAGGGCGGTGTAGCCATTTTCCCACTGGGGCATGATCCAACCGGGCATTTGACTTAATTGATGGAGGGAAACTATGGCCCGCTTTTCGTGCAACTGAAGAGGTAACGTGCTCATTTCCATTAACTCTACCACAAGTCGCTTGAGATACGGCAAGGCCGATTGGACGAGACGTTCCTCTCCAAAGAAAGAGGGGTCTCTCCAACGAATCGCTTCAGAATCAAGCAGTTTTTCCATCATAACTTCTACTCTAACAAAGATTCGCAAGATTGGTTTTGGGTTATGGCGCATTTCTGAGATTGCTCGTACATTTGCCGTCCCCGGGCAATTAGCTCAGTTGGTTTAGAGCATCGCCTTGACAGGGCGGGGGTCACAGGTTCGAATCCTGTATTGCCCACAACGCACCCGGCGCTGAAAAGCGCCGGGTTTTTTTATGGCGCTTTGTGAAGCTGGGTTTTAAGAAAGCGGCATGAAAAACCGGTATCGCCCCGCGATGGCGGGTGCGTTGTGTTGTTCACCCTGAAAAGCGGAAGGGCGCAGCCAATCCTGTATTGCCCACCAAAGAACCCGGCGCTGAAAGGCGCCGGGTTTTTTTATGGCGCTGCCTACCTTTAAAGATTGACTTGGGCTCATTAAAGATTGACTTGGGCTCATTTTTTCAAATCATTATTTGGGCTCTCCCTGTCCTTATGTTGGTTTGGATGTTCACGATGAAACCCTCGAGCCGATTTGTGAAGAAATATGGTTTTAATCTCCGGTCAGTGAACTGTCCAACCTGTGGTAAGAAGTAATCACGCGTTCGGGCACCCAAAGACCACAAGGTGGCTATGAACGGTGGGTGGACATGTCAAGTATACAGCACTCGCATGGATAAATACGGCCATAAAAAAGAAGGAGTTGTGTAGGACCCTACGACCATTCCATTCGTAACATTGTGTCGTGCAAAACCTTTTCCCAAAAATTCGTCGAATACTTCTGAAGGCCTTCGTGCCAGAAATCTATTGGCCTATTAAAGTTGATCTAGATGGGGTTCAAGTGCCAGTTCGTGGGATGCCATTGAATTTTGGAACTAAATATTGGTTGAAGAAGGGGGAGTATGAGCAAGATGAGAGACATCTCATCACAAAGGTGCTTAGACCTGGGTTGAAGGTTTTAGAAATGGGAGGTTCCATTGGTGTTTTAGCTCAGATTATTGGCGAGAAAGTCGGGCCAAAAGGTCGAGTACTTAGTTTCGAAGCGTCAGAAAGGCTCGTGGAAATTTCAACGGAAATGTGGCCTCCAATGCCGCAACTTCAGAGGGTCAAAGGATTTGTATTCCCTGTCAACAATGGTGAAAATATTTTTGTGGGAGAATTCCAAACAGAAGGAAGTGAATTAGATGGGCGCGGAATTTGGGAGTTGAGGGATGGCATGCCGGGCAATACATGGGATTTACGGTCCATTCGGAAAGAATTTAACTTTGATCCCGAAATATTAATTGTGGACATAGAAGGAGGAGAAAGTATATTCGATGCAATTCCTCCTGATTTCCCGGACAATCTTCAGAGCGTCATCATGGAATTCCACCCACATATATACGGCATAGATGGACAGGCTCGATTGGAGGAAAAAATCATAGAATGTGGATTTAGTCTGGTAGATAGATCAGGTCAATGTGTCCTGTTCGTAAGAACATGATTTTTACTTGAATTGGCTGTAAACCTTCTTTAATTTTTGCCTGCCACGTTGGAAGAGCCCCCAACACTCTCTTTGGAAAATTTGAGATAGACGTAAGGGCGAATTACTGAGCATCTCATCGTACGCGTCTACGTCAAGGTCTTCAAAAACAAATTCTTCTGTTTTTAAAGGCAATGGGGAAAATCCATGATCCTCAAACCATTCTAAGAAACTGGGAACACGTCTTTGGTGCTCAAAGCCGGCGACATGAAGTATATATTGATTTGGGCTTTTGAGCTCGAACATGGGTTCATCTAGAAATAATGAGAATGCGCTTGAAGATTTGGCCAAGAATGCATTCAATGCGTGCTGTTCATAAGGGAATGCCCAGGAAAATTTTGAAGAGGTAAGCCAAATGGTTTTCAGCATATTTCGGACCTCCATGGAGTTTCGAACAATGAAAAAACCTGCACAAAATTTATCTGAATGAAAGGGGTTGTCCAGCCAACCAATTAAGTGCAACATGGGGTTGGAAAATTCACCGAGTATGGCATCCCAGGACCGGTCGTGATTATAGAAAATGCAATCGCTGTCAATCCAAATAACATAATCGTGGTTTCTTTGAAGAGCTGAATGGACGGCCAGCAGTTTAATCCACGTAGGGGCCCGATGCTCGCTTGCCTCGCGAGAATAGCCTTGCCATACCCCCCAGGGCCTTTGAGGCAGAGCATATTTCTCATACCGAAAATCCCACCCTTTTTTTTCACAAAACCGTCGATTTATTTCGTAAGCCAAACTAGAATAGCTTTTTTTTGCATGTTCCCCAGTAATGACCGCACGATCATCCCCCATGATCACGCAAACCCTCGATGTTGTTACCATACATTAAATGTAGATGCAATCAAGGTCATGACTTGTCCCTTAAGCGATCTAATCCTTGATTCCATTCGTAACATTGCGCTATGCCCCGCATCATCCACGCTATTTCTGGTCCGCGCAACATTAGCACCGCCTTGCTGTACGCGTTTTCCCAGCGTTCGGGCTGTGTGGGGGTGGATGAACCTTTTTATGGCCCCTTCTTACAACGTACCGGGCTGGACCATCCAGGGCGCAAAGAAATCCTAGAAGCCGTTCCCAACAGTCCAGCCGATGCCGTCAAGGCATTGGAAACACTGTTTGCTCAGGGGCATGAAGAAATCTACCTCAAGAACATGGCCCACCACATGGTGGAGATGCCATGGGACTGGGCGCGGGAGGCGGCGCATATTTTTTGGATTCGGCATCCGCGGAAGGTGATTCGGTCCTTTGCCAAAGTTTGGCCTAGCGTCACCCTCGAAGACATTGGCATCCAGGAACAAGTGGAGCAATGGGAGGCCATTCAATCTTTCCATGGTCCTAAAATCTTGGTCGATAGCGACGAGATGCTCGTGAATCCCGCACATACCTTTCCTAAAATTTGCGAGGCACTCGGGATCCCCTTTCAGCCCCAAATGCTGCATTGGCCTGCGGGCCCCAAGGGCAACGACGGCCCATGGTGGCCCCATTGGTACAGCCAAGTGCACGCTAGCACTGGCTTTGGCCCTGCTAGTGAACTAGGCCTCCCCCTGGAAGGCCGATATGCCGAGGTCGAAGTGCAAGCTTTGCCCTATTACGAAAACTTATATTCTCAACGATTGACCTTTTAAGCCATGCTACAATCCTACGATCCCCGAAATGCAGAAATCCAAGTTTGGGTAAAAGACGGTTTGGTCCCTCGGGATCAAGCCAAAGTGTCGGTATTTGACAGTTCCGTCCAAGGTGGGGATGCCGTTTGGGAAGGGATGCGCGTATACCAAGAGGGCATTTTTTGTTTGGACCGCCATTTGGATCGCTTGATGGATTCGGCCCAAGCCATGGCCTTTGCCAACATTCCCAGCAGAGACTTTATTACGAATGCCATAAAAGCCACGCTGAAGGCGAATGGGATGACGCTTGATACGCACATTCGGCTGACCCTCACCCGCGGCGAGAAGATTACTTCGGGGATGGATCCGCGATTGAACCAAGCCGGATGCACCCTCATCGTGTTGGCCGAATGGAAACCTCCCGTCTACGACAATGAGAGAGGGGTGCGTATTGTGACCTCGGCGATTCGCCGCAACAGTCCCATGCATGTGGATTCAAAAATTCACCACAACAATTTGATTAACAACATTTTGGCTAAAATTCAGGCCAACCATGCGGGGGTGGACGACGCCTTGATGCTGGACAACTTGGGCTTTATTGCGGAGATGAATGGCACCAACATCTTCATGGTGAAGGATGGGGTACTCCTCACGCCGCATGCGGATGCATGCTTGCACGGCATTACTCGGGCCTTGGTCATCGAATTGGCGCACATCCTGGGCATTCCCTGTGTGGAGCGAAACCTCAGCTTGACCGAGCTGTATGCGGCGGATGAGGCGTTTGGAACAGGGTCCATGGGTGAATTGACACCAGTGGTGGAGGTCGACGGCCGTAGTATTACCAACCGCCGGGGTTCAACGATCACGCAGCAGCTGACGACCGCCTTCCACGGATTGGCCAAAAAGTACAGCGAGCCTTTGAATTAAAGAAGCGTGTCTTCTTGGTGCACGATTACGTCGCGAATGGAGTGAATTTGCCTCCGCAATTTGTGCACATAGGTGTCCCGAATGGCTTGGGATCCAGCGGTCACCAAGGTGGATTTTTTCAAGAGCTGCTTTAACCAGAGATCGGTCTGTGCATTGAAGCCCGGATGGGTCGTTTCTATAAAATTGAAGGTATTGAAGCTCAGGAAGCTGTGTCGGCTTCCAGGGGTGTCGACGTAAACGGCGTTGTTGCCCACCGAAAGATCTGTGATATACCATTGGAAGGCACCCCCGGTGGGTTGGCCCGTGAGCGGATTGCATTTTTGGCCTGCCTCAGATTGCACCAACATGAGGTCCAAGAGTTCCTCCATTTCTCTTAAGATAGCCAAGGCATCGTTGACGTCTTGGATAATGCCCGTCTCCCAGCAGTACTGCAATTGCTTGAGGGTAGACAAGTAACTGCTATTGGTCCAAACCTCGGAGGAGGGCATCGCCGCATAGGCGCGAACAACCTCCAGCCCCATTTTCAAGCGCTCCTCTGGAATCTGAAAGGCCGAATATGGCATCTGGGAAAATTCCGGTAATCCTAGGATGCTCCGGCCCCAATAATAGGATTTGAGCCGCGCCATTTCTGGAAAGCGGTAGATGTAAAATAAGGGGAAGTCCTGTGCCAAATAGTACATGTGCACCTCTTGGCTGTCCAAAGGAAATCGCAGCATGCGGTCCACCAATCGATGGGCATATCCGGCGTAGTCTTGCGCTGAAAGAATGGGGGTCCCCGCATCAAAGTCTACTCGATGCAAATTGTCAATGCTAGCACTGTCCATAGATACGCCAAACGTTTGCGAGATCTTTTGTGCCTCCTCAAAACTCAAAGCGGTTTCCCCTCGCAATCTGCGGTAGGTGGAGTCGCTTCCAATCTGAAGCAATTCTCCCAAGGTATCCACGGGATTGAGGTGGGCTGGAATGCGGCGTTGCACCAGCTTCAGAAATTCGACTTGCTTGGGATAGCTACTCATAGATTGGATTGGTTGAACCTAAGGTAGAGGAAGATAGGGACTTGCAGAAATCCGTAAAGCTCAAGGTTGTGGGCGGAAAGCCTAGCGAACATCCAGCCCTTGCACGTGCTTTTTGGTGGCGTGCATCATCTCCTCAAGCACGGCCAAATCTACATCCGCCAACGTGTTGATGTACAGACAGCCGGCCCCCGTTTTATGCTTGCCCAATCGGTCTAAATAGCCGCTAAACTGCTCCAAACCACCCAAACAGAGGTAGAGGGAAAGCGAGGTTTTCCGGGGCGAAAAACCGAGTAAAAACCAATCGCCTTCTCGCCCCGTGGCATAGCGGTACCGCATATCCCCGTAGCCGACGATGCTAGCCCCCCACATCCGACCTGGATGCCCGGATACGCGCTGCATCACTTTGTGCAAGGTCAGCGCATCCGCGCGTCGCTTTTCGTGGTCGATGGAGGCGATAAAGTCCTCAACGAGAACCTCTGTGGGCTGCGTCTTATTTTCTTTGGCCATGGAATTAATCGAGCATACCAGCGGCTACCGTTGCCCCAGACGTTTCATCGACCAAAATAAAGGAACCCGTGATCCGGTTTTGACGGTAGGCATCCATCACCAAGGGCTTGGTAATTTTTAATTGAACCTGAGAAATGCTGTTGGTGCTAAGCACGCCTTCAGGCGCTTGAAATTCCAAGGCTTGGATGTCTAAAATGCCGTCCACTTGGGAAATCATAGCGCGGGCATCCGCACTTCCTTGACGAATGATGTATTTGGCCCCAGGGCGTTGCGCTTGGTTGTCCAACCAGCATAGGGTGGCTTGGGGGGTTGATTCCAGGCGCGGCGCGGTCCCTGCCACCAGGGTGTCGCCCCGGGAAATATCGACGTCATCCTTGAGGGTAATGACCACAGATTGGCCTGTTTTTGCCTCGGTTAAAGCGGTGTCGCCCAGGAGAATTTGATGCACCTGACTCTGTAAGCCAGAAGGCTGAACCGTGACGAGATCCCCCACACGTATTTGACCGGAGGCTACCCGCCCGGCGTACCCACGGAAGTCATGGTAATCATCCGAATGCGGACGAATGACGGTTTGGACAGGAAAACGAAAATCGCGGTCTGTTTCCGGACGGGCTACCTCGAGCGTCTCCAGATGGCGAAGCAAGGTCGGCCCCGCATACCAAGGCATGTGGGGGCTTGGGTCGACGACATTGTCGCCCAAGAGGGCCGAAATGGGGATAAATGCGACGTGCTGAAGGCCTGCAGCCGCTTGGACCGAGGCATAGGTTTCGACAATGGCTTGGTAGGCTTCCTCGGAAAAGTCCACCAAATCCATTTTGTTGATGCAAACCATGATATTGGGAATCCCCAATAGACCGGCCAAAAAGCTGTGTCGGCGGGTCTGCTCCACCACGCCATGGCGGGCGTCCACCAAAATCAGCGCCGCATCCGCCGTGGAGGCCCCCGTCACCATGTTGCGGGTGTACTGGATGTGGCCCGGGGTATCCGCGATGATAAACTTGCGGGCTGGCGTGGCAAAATACCGGTAGGCCACGTCAATGGTGATGCCCTGCTCGCGCTCGTCTTTCAAGCCGTCGGTCAAGAGGCTAAAATCGATGCGCTCCAAGCCCTTGCGCTGAGAGCTTTTTTCGACCGCTTCCATTTGGTCGATGAAGACGCTTTTGGAGTCAAAAAGCAAGCGGCCAATGAGGGTGGATTTTCCGTCATCGACGGAGCCAGCCGTGGTAAATCGTAGTAGGTTCATAATTGTTTTACTGGGCTTAGAAATAGCCTTCTTTTTTGCGTTCTTCCATGGCGTTCTCGCTGCGCTTATCGTCCTCGCGGTTGCCGCGTTCTGTTTGGCGGGAGGTTTCGATTTCGCGGATCACATCGTCCAATTCGGAGGCGTGGGATTCAAGTCCCCCGGTAATTGTGATGTCCCCCAGGGTGCGGAAGCGCACCATTTTTTCTTGGGGCACTTCGGTGGGACGCAGGGTGATAAAATCGCTGACAGGAATCCAGGAATTGCTGCGCCAAATGACCTGCCGAGGGCGGGCAAAGTAGAGTTCGGGGAGTTCGATGTTTTCGCGGCGGATGTAGTGCCAAACATCCATCTCCGTCCAGTTGGAGATAGGAAACACACGGAAGTGCTCTCCTGGGCGCTTTTTGCCGTTGAAGAGGTTCCAGAGTTCGGGGCGTTGGTTTTTGGGGTCCCACTGCCCAAAGTCGTCGCGGTGGCTGAAGAAACGCTCTTTGGCACGGGCCTTTTCCTCGTCGCGCCGGGCACCTCCCATAAGACAGTCAAACTTATGGGTCTCAATGGTTTCTAGGAGGGTAGTCGTTTGCAAACGGTTCCGGTTGGCAGCTAGGCCCGTTTCCTCTTGCACGCTGCCGCGGTCGATGGAGTCCTGCACCAGGCCCACGATCAAACGCGTCTTCATCTGCTCGACAAAGGCATCGCGAAAGGCGATGGCCTCCGGGAAGTTGTGGCCGGTGTCGACATGAACGAGCGGAAAAGGGAGGTTAGCGGGAGCAAAGGCTTTTCGGGCCAAATGGCTCACCACAATAGAGTCTTTGCCTCCCGAAAAGAGGATGCCCGGATTTTCGAATTGCGCATAGACCTCGCGAATGATGTACATCGCTTCGGCCTCCAATTCATCGAGATGGTCGTAAATCATGAGTGTAAAAATGCAAGGATGGTTTGACGGCATTCCGCCAAAGAGTGAAGGTCTGTGCGCACGTGCAGCTCAGGCTGAACAGGGGCTTCAAAAGGGGAGGAGATGCCGGTGAAATCCGGGATTAGACCTTGGCGCGCTTTTGCGTACAAGCCTTTGACGTCACGGGATTCGCAGACCTCTAGGGGGCAGTCTACGTAGATCTCGACAAAGCGATCGGGACCGACGATGCGGCGTGCTTTTTCGCGGTCAGCAGCGAAAGGGCTGACAAAGGCGGTCAAGACGATCAGTCCTGCGTCGGCCATGAGTTTGGCGACTTCCGCAACTCGTCGAATGTTTTCCGTTCGGTCCGCCTCGCTGAAGCCAAGGTCGCCATTTAGGCCGTGGCGCAAATTGTCGCCATCGAGCAAGAAGGTGTGTCGGCCCGCGGTGTGTAGGACTTGCTCCACTTCATTGGCCAAGGTGCTTTTGCCGCTGCCACTCAGCCCCGTGAACCAAAGGACCTGCCCGCGTTGCCCCAAGGCTTTTTCGCGGTCAGAAGGCCCAATTTGGTAGGCCTGGCGGACAACGTGTTCGGAGGATTTCATCGTTTAGAGGACGTACAAATAGGTGAGAATAACGAGCGAGTAGACCGCGGTCACCCAGGCGCCAAAGCGCAGATAGTCGCGGGATTGGTAGGCGCCAGGACCCATGACCATGAGGTTGGTTTGGTAGCCGAAGGGCGTTAAAAAGGCGTTGGAGGCGCCAAAAGCCAAAGCGAGAAAACCCTGTAGGGGGCTGAGTTCGGGCTGGCTAGAAATGCACACCGCCACGACCGGGAACATCAAGGCCACCGCGGCCACGTTGGTCATCAAATTGGTGAGCAAGGTGGTGGCGGCAAAAATCAACCCGATCCAGGTGAACGCGGACCAGCTGGACGCCATAGGAAGATGGGCAAAAGCTTCGAGTATGAGGCCCGAATCCATCAAGGCTTTGGAGAAGCCCAGGGCACACATCAAAACCACGATCAGCTCCCAATCCAAGGATTTTTTGAAATCGCCCCAGCCGAGCCAGCCCACGGCCGCCAATGTTGCCGCTAGGCCGAGTAGCATCGTTAAAAAATCCAAGGTCCCCATCGCATAGGCTGCCGCAAAGCTGATGGTACCCACCAGCAAAACGGCTTTTTTCAGGGCCGTCAGGGCTTGCACGGGAGCTTGGGTGGTCAAGCTGTAGAGGTGCTTGGAATCGGCCATGAGTTCGTCGTGGCGGGCTCCGGCTATCACCAGGAGCAAGTCGCCGGCCTGCAAGACCATGTCGCCAATGCGTCCTTGCATCCGCTCGCCGCGTCGATGCACAGCCACAATGGCCGCGTCGTAGCGCTGGCGGAACTGAGAGCTGCGTACTTGAGCGCCAACCAGGTCGCTACCTGGTGGAATCATGACTTCGATTAAGGCCGAGTTGGCGGCTCCCTGGGTCAATTCCTCTTGGGGCAGGGCGAGGCCCGAGTTGGAGCGTGTGAGTTCGCGCACTTCTTCTAAGGCGCCCGCAAAAAAGAGGCGGTCGCCGCCTTCCAAAATTTCGGTGGGGCTGACGGGAGCGATGAGACGTTGGCCGCGGACAATTTCCACCAAAAACAAACCATGCACTTGCCGCAGCCCAGCATCTTGGACGGACTTGCCTGTGAAGGGGCTTTCGGCGAGCACACGCGTTTCAACGGTGTATTCACGGGATTTTTCGGCGGTGTCGACAGGGTGTTTTGGGAGTGTTTTTCCCGCTAAAAGCACCATCGCCACGATGCCCACGCTCACGACCAAGAGTCCGGGCAGTAGGTAGTCGCTCGTATGCAGAATCTTTAGGCCATTTTCTTCGAGCAAGCCGTTGAGCACCAAGTTGGTCGAGGTACCGATGACGGTAAGCATGCCGCCCAACGTAGCGGCAAAGGCCAAAGGCATCAAATAAGTGGAAGGCGTCTGCCGGTTGCGCAAGGCCCACTGGCGAATGGGGCCCATCAGCAAGGCGACGACGGCCGTGTTGTTGAGGACAGCCGAAAGCAACGCCGTGGGCGTCAGTACGCGAAGTAAAAATCCGCGCGGGCTCGCGTTCTGGGTCCAGCGTTGCAAGGCCTGGGCAAGTCCCAATCGGGCTTGAACGGCGCCAGCGAGCACCATTAGCAAGAACAAGATGAGGAGCGAGGGCGTGGTCAGGGTTCCGAGGAGTTCGGCGGCGGATAGTTGACCGCTCAGCACGAGGAATAGACCACCCGCTCCAAAAGCCTGTACTGGCTTTATCCGCTTGGAAAAAAGTGCCAGCACGACCATCAGGTAGACGACGAGCAAGAGGAGTTGGGCGCTATTCATGGCCGACAAAGATAGAATATCCTACTAAAATGGTAGGAATTAAAATTCGACGCGTTTTTACCGAGTTTTCGATGCGTGTCCGGGGCCCATTCCTGAGTGATCTGGGGGGACTTGCTTGGCCTAACCAACCCCCGTACCTTCGGATCTATGAAGCGACTTCCCTTTACCAAATCGGACCTCTGGATTGCCTTGGGTTTTCTCCTGTGCTACCTGGCCATTTTTGATGCCAAATTGGACCTCGGCGGCGACAATGCGGGCTACTACATTTTGGGTCAGTCGCTGCACAGTGGCCAAGGCTACACGGACATTCACCTTCCGGGGGCGCCGTCCGCCAAGCATTTTCCTCCGGGATATCCGGCCGTTTTAGCCGTTTTCATGACGATTTCGGACAGTTTTGAGTTCCTAAAGTGGATGAATGGACTGCTCTTCTTGGGTGCCCTACTCATGCTGCAACGTCTCTTTGTCCGAATGACCCAAAATTCCCTTCTCGCTTGGACCGCCTTGGGCCTCACCCTTCTCAATGCACACCTCCTGCGATCCTCCACCATTTTGATGTCCGAAATCCCCTTTCTCTTCTTCTCCGTGGCCACGCTCTCTTGTCTCGTGAAATGGAAGGATTCTGAAACCCCATTCTGGAAGTCGCCGTGGTTCTGGGCCATGCTCGTGCTGAGTTCGGCCTCCTACCACATCCGGACTGCTGGCCTCGCCCTCATCGCAGGCATCGGCCTCTACCTCCTCTTCGAAAAGAAATGGACCGCCGCGGTCGGCTACGGGGTGGGCTTCATTGGCCTGGCACTGCCCTGGTTTCTCCGCGGCAAAGCCTTAGGCGGAAACCCCTACCTCCAGCAACTCATCCAAGTCAACCCCTACCGACCCGAAGAAGGCGTCCTGACCGCTACGGGCTGGCTGGACCGTATCCAAACCAACGGCTGGCGCTACCTCACCCAAGAACTTCCCAACGGCCTTTTCCCGAAGTTGGATGTGGTGTATTCGCTGGACGAGCCCACGGGATTCTTCCTTTACGGCAGCCTATTGGTGATTTTGGTGGTCTTTGGCACCTTCAAGATGCCCAAACTCCGAATGATGTGGGCCGGCTATCTGGCCGCTTCTGCCGCCATCTTCCTGCTCTGGCCCGAAGTCTGGTTTGGTGTGCGCTTCATGCAGCCCCTCATTCCCTTCCTACTTCTAGCTGCCACTGTGGGGGCTTGGGAAGCCCTCAAATGGGCCCAAGCACGCTTCAAACTGCCCTCTTGGGTGGCGTCCCCCTATATGTTGATGGCGGCCGGCTTGATTCAACTTTCGGCCGTCACAAAGTTGCGCGCCGATAGCCAAGATCCCGTTGGTTCGCAATACGCGAACTACTTCAACATCGGTCGCTATGCAGGCCAAAATCTACCCGCCGACGCCATCATCGCCACGTATAAACCGGCCCTCTTCTACCTCTATGCGCAACGCCCATGTGTTCGATTCCCATCGATCGAAGACAACGACGCCTTCATCGCCAAACTCAAGGAACAGGGGGTGACCCACGTGGTGGTCGACCAGCTAGGTTATTCGGCCATTGGCCGCTACGTCGTGCCCGCTATTCAGAAATACCCCGAACGCTTCCCACTCATTTTACAGCTGCCGAATCCGGATACGTATTTGCTTCAATTGAAGTAGCGAGGGAGCTCAGGCGGCGCCTTCGCGCTAGAAAGCTAGAGGGCTGGAGGGCTAGAGGGCTGGAGAGCTAGAAAGCTAGATAGCTCGCGTTTCGCGCTGTGGCGGTTTCGCTTAAACGTTTAGTCTCTTTTCCCCTCAAATTGTGGTGTAGAACTTCGCTGCGCGCAGGGGCTTTCCGTTGATTCGCCCAGCCCTAGCCACCTAGCCACCTAGCCTTTAACCACCCAGCGCAAGGTCTTCGCCTCACTGGGGCTGGCTACCCAGCGAACGAGGTAGAGCCCTGCGGGTAGCGCGGGGAGTTGGAGTTGGCGTTCGGTGACGGGGTGTGAGAGTACCGTTCGGCCCAACGCATCCAAGACGTAGACTTGGCCATTCGTGCTGGGGAGGCTGAGGGTGCTGCCCCCGGCGCTCGGGTTGGGCGCCAGGATAAGTTCTTGCGAAAAAAATTCTTCTTCGCTCACCGTGGTGCTGAAGGTGACATCGTCTAAGTAGACATTGTTGCCGCCGCCACTAATGAATTCAAATTTGATCATCACCGAAGAGGCATTGTTCATGCCCGTGAATGTGACGGTCGTCTCCTTCCAATCGCTCGCAATGGGAACGTACAATGTATTGGGGAAGTACGTGGCAGACCCCAATTGGAAGGCGGGGATCAAACGTTGAAGTGCCCATGTTTGGCCGCAGTCCGTGCTGGTAAAAATCTTCAGTTGGTCGTTGTCAGACGAGGTTTTGCGGGCAAAGGCATGCGAGAAGCGCAATTGCTTCGCGGTCATGTTGCTCACCGAAATGGGCCCAGCAATCAGGGCATCGCCGCCACCGGTTCCGGCTACATTGAAGTTGTCCAAAACGTAGGAGTGGGTGCCCGATTTAGCCGCTGCACTGGTGCGCACCCATTGGATGTTGTCCCCGTTGTTTTCCACGGTCCAAATTCCGTTTGGCAACGCATCCTCCATGGTCGCGGAGAAGAAGGGGCTATAGGTGGTTCCTCCTGCGGGCCGAACCGTAATCAGCTGGCCGTACTGCTTCATGCTATTGCCTGCGGCGTTCTGGATCTCCAGTTTCACATCATATACCCCCGGAGCATTGAAGGTGAGCAAAGGGTTGGCGGTGATGATGTGCTGCTGGTTGCCGTTGTTTTGGTCCGCGATGGTGTAGTGGAAGCTGGTGAGCGTTTGGTACGCGGACAAATCTGTGAATTGTACTTGCTCGCCGGTGCACAAGAGCGTTCGATCTACGGTGAAATCCGCGACCGGGGCGCAGTTGACGGGATTCCCGTCCACCCCCGTGAAGGCCAAATTGCCCGATGTGCACAAGTTGCCGCGCAGGTTGAGGCTGTTGAGTACGGATTTGGCACGTGACTTTTGGTTCTGCGTGAACGTATTCATGCAATTGTCATCGCTGTAGTCCATATAGTTCTCGACCATATCCGGGAGGTCGGGGTTGTCGTTGCTGCAGGTGTTCTGCGTGCTGTTGTTGCACCCGTTGGATGAAGAGGAAACGGGCGGGGTATCGTAGCAGTTATCGCCTTGGCTGCAGCCGCCTTGGAATGTGTGGTAAAGATTGAGGTAGTGCCCGACTTCGTGGGTGAGCGTTCGATGGCGCGTGCCGGCCGAGGTGCCAATGCTGCCCAAATTGTCGTGCCGAATTACAATACCATCCTGGGTAAGCGGAATGCCATTGTAGGGAAATGCCGAATAGCCCAATGTGATGGACCCAGGGCTTGTCCCAGATAAGTTGATCTGCCGAACGACCCAAATGTTCAAGTACTTCGTGTTGTCCCAGCCGATGAGGGACTTCACGTTGTTATTGGCGGCCAGACTCAAATTGGTCTGCGTGCGGGTCACCCCATTTGTGCATCGACCATTGGGGTCTTTTTTCGCGATCCGAAATTCCACTTCCATATCCGCTGCCACAGGTTTAAAAATGGCCCGCAACAAACCCGTGTCGGGATTCAAGCGTCGCATATCCTCGTTGAGGATGTCGATGGCGTCTTGCAATTGGGCCTCCGAGATATTGTCGCTCTGATCGTACCACATGACATGAAAAACGACCGGGATGATGTGCACGACCGATTCCGCGCCGGAAGCGTCCTGGGTCATTTGCGCTTCCATGATGGCCTCCGTCTCGGCCAAAAGGGCGGCACGTCGCGGATTATTTTGCATCTCCCACGCAAGCTGTTCATCCGCGCCACAACGCTGTATGGTTTGGGCGTGAAGCCCTGAAAAACCTAGGATGAAAGCGGAAAGAACAGGGAAGATGACAGGAAAACGAAGCATGATTCAAGCGTATTTTTGCGAGCCCCTAAGGTACTTTGCATTTAGAGGTCCTTGAACCTTTGGCTATTTGCAATTAATGTGCGTATCTTCGCAGCCCCAAAAAATATTGCTGAAAAGTGGATACGCTTAGCTACAAAACAATCTCTGCCAACAAGGCAACCGCCCAGAAGACCTGGATCGTTGTTGACGCCAATGGTCAATCATTGGGTCGCGTGGCCTCCTTGATCGCTAGCCGCTTGCGCGGTAAGCACAAGCCCAACTTCACTCCCCACGCGGATTGTGGAGATAATGTCATTGTAATTAATGCTGCGGCTGTTACGCTTTCTGGTTCCAAAATGGAAACGAAGCAGTACATCCGTTACACAGGCTACCCCGGTGGTCAGCGTTTCAGCACGCCCGCCTTGGAATTGGCCAAGAACCCTGAGCGCGTTTTGGAAACAGCCGTTCGCGGTATGTTGCCCAAGAATCGCCTTGGTCGCGCCCTGTTCCGCAACATGCATGTGTATGTTGGTGCGGAGCATCCCCACGAAGCGCAACAGCCTGTATCCATCAACGCTTAAGATCGGTAATCTATGTCTACCACTTCTACTCACGCCATTGGCCGTCGTAAAACGTCTGTCGCACGTGTCTACATCAAAGAAGGATCCGGAAACGTATCCGTGAACAAGCGTGACCTGAGCAACTACTTCTCAACGGCTCAGTTGCAGTACAAAGTAAACCAGCCCTTCTCCATGACGGAGACCTTGGGCAAGTATGATGTGAAAGTCAACGTAGAGGGCGGTGGAATCACCGGCCAAGCAGAAGCTATTCGCTTGGGCATCTCTCGTGCGTTGGTATCGATCAACCCTGACTTCCGCGCGGTGTTGAAGCCTGATGGCTTGATGACCCGTGACCCACGTATGGTCGAGCGCAAGAAGTTTGGTCAAAAGAAAGCGCGCAAGCGTTTCCAGTTCTCCAAGCGTTAATCGCAGGAGTATTTGGTTTAGTATCCAAACTGGACAGATCGCTTGGCGCTACTGTCTGGTTGACTTAAGTGAACGTAAACCCCCACTCAACTATGGCTCAAACGCCTGACATTCAACAACTCCTCGACGCCGGTGTCCATTTCGGTCACTTGACGCGTAAGTGGAATCCCAACATGGCTCCGTATATCTACATGGAGCGCAATGGTATCCACATCATTGACCTGCAAAAGACGCAGCGCAAACTTCAAACGGCTACGGACGCCATGGCAAAGATTGCCGGCTCTGGCCGCAAGATCTTGTTCGTTTCTACAAAGAAGCAGGGCAAGGAAATCGTAGCCGACACAGCCAAGGCCTTGAACATGCCCTACATCGTAGAGCGCTGGCCCGGTGGTATGTTGACGAACTTCGTCACCATCCGCAAAGCCATCAAGAAAATGACCAACATCGACAAGATGAAGGAGGATGGCACTTTCAACACCTTGTCTAAGCGTGAGCGCCTTCAGGTTGACCGCGTTCGTGCCAAGCTCGAGAAGAACTTGGGTTCCATTGCGGACATGAGCCGTCTTCCCGCCGCGTTGTTTGTTGTAGACATCATGCGTGAGCACATCGCAGTAGAAGAAGCCCGTACGTTGGGTATTCCTGTCTTCGCGATGGTGGACACCAACTCCAATCCCAACTTGGTAGACTACGTTATTCCTTCGAACGACGACGCCTCTAAGTCGATTGCTGTAATCATGAACTCTGTATCCGAGGGCATCAAGGAAGCCTTGAGCCAGCGCAAAGCAGAGAAGGAAAAGGCCGGAAACGAGAAGCTAGAAAAAGCTGCTGCGAAAGTTGCCGAATAATAAAAACACCGGGGCAACAGCCCCGGTTTCTCTTTACAAACCGATTAAATTTTTACAATCATGGCAATTACTGCTGCAGATGTAAACAAACTTCGTCAAATGACCGGAGCAGGCATGATGGACTGCAAGAAGGCGTTGACGGAAGCCAATGGAGATTTCGAAGCGGCGATCGACGTTTTGCGCAAGCAAGGTCAGAAGGTCGCTGCCAAGCGTGCTGACCGTGATGCTACGGAAGGTGCCGTGATCGCTATGACGAACGCCGACCAAACGCGTGGTGTGGTGATTAGCTTGAATTGTGAGACCGACTTCGTCGCGAAAAACGAAGGCTACGTGGCCATGGCTACGAAAATGGCTGAAGTGGCTCTTGCAGGCTTCCCTGCGACGAAAGAAGACTTGTTGGCTTTGTCCTTCGATGGTTCTTTGACGATTGCCGACAAATTGACCGAGCAAACGGGAGTTATCGGTGAGAAAATCGAGATTTCCTACTATGAGTCCATTGAAGGCGCTTGTGTAGCATCCTACATCCACGCTGGAAACAAATTGGGTACGTTGGTCGCTTTGTCTGCCTCAGCTCCTGAGGCCGGTAAGGACGTTGCGATGCAAGTGGCAGCCATGAACCCTGTCGCCTTGAACAAGGACGAGGTTCCCGCAGAAGCGATCGAACGCGAATTGGAGATTGCCCGCGAGCAAATCCGTCAAGAGGGCAAGCCCGAAGAGATGGTAGACCGCATTGCACAAGGCAAATTGGGCAAGTTCTTCAAAGAGAACACCCTGGTTGAGCAGGATTTCATCAAGGACAGCAAGCAATCTGTAGCAAGCTACTTGAATGGCGTCCAGGCAGGCCTCGTGGTCACCGGCTTCCGCCGTGTGGGCTTGGGTGTCTAAACCTATTCAACGATGATACCGGCGCCGTGCCGAGGGCAACCTCCGCACGGCGCCTTTTTTTGTGCCGTATTCCCACTTGAGCCCTCGGGTCGAGCGCACTATCTTTGACAGAATCAAGCATCCCATGAAGTACAAACGCATCTTACTAAAACTCAGCGGGGAAGCCCTGATGGGGGATAAATCATTCGGTCTGGACCCCAAGCGATTGGCGGATTATGCGGCCGAAATCAAAGCCGTCGTCGCCCACGGGGTGGAATTGGGCATTGTGATTGGCGGAGGAAACATCTTCCGCGGCCTGCAAGGAGCGGGTGATGGCGTCGATCGCGTTCAAGCAGACCACATGGGTATGCTTGCCACGGTGATCAACGGACTGGCGCTCCAGTCCACGCTAGAGTCCATGGGCGTGCAGACGCGTTTGCAATCCGCCATCGAGATGGACAAGGTCTGTGAACCATTCGTGCGCCGCCGAGCGGTCCGCCACCTGGAAAAGGGCCGTGTGGTCATCTTTGCTGCGGGAACGGGTAACCCCTACTTCACCACAGACACGGGGGCCACGCTGCGGGCGATTGAAATACAAGCGGACGTCATCCTGAAGGGGACGCGTGTGGATGGCATTTACACGTCCGATCCTGAAAAAGATGCGACTGCCACCAAGTATGAAACGATTTCCTTCAAAGAAGTCTTCGATAAAGGCTTGAATGTGATGGACCTTACGGCCTTCACGTTGAGCAATGAAAACAAATTACCCATCATCGTTTTTGACATGAATAAGCCCGGCAACCTCTTGAAATTGGTGCAAGGCGAAAGTGTTGGAACCCTGGTCACTCAATCTTAAGCGAGTAGCTCCCCGATTCCCATGGAAGAAGAAATTGAATTCCTCATTGACAGTATCAAGGAAGACATGGATAAGCCCTTGTCGCACTTGGATAAGGCCCTCCTCAAGCTTCGCGCTGGCCGGGCAAATCCTAGTATGCTCGATGGCATCGCGGTAGAATATTACGGATCCATGGTGAAGTTGACCCAAGTGGCCAACATCAACACCCCGGATGCCCGCACCTTGTTCGTTCAGCCCTTTGAGAAGACGATGATTTCCACCATCGAAAAGGCCATTTTGAACGGAAACTTGGGCTTTAACCCCCAAAACAATGGGGAGATGGTCATCATCAACATTCCGCCTTTAACAGAAGACCGTCGCCGCGAATTGGTGCGCATGGCCAAGGCCGAAGGGGAAGATGCCAAAGTAGGTATTCGAGCCATCCGCAAAACGGGGATGGACGAGGCCAAGCGCATGGAAAAAGATGGCCTGAGCGAAGATGGCCGCAAATCCTTGGAGGACGACATTCAAAAAATTGTGGATCAATACATTGCTTCCGTGGATGCCAAAGTGGCAACCAAAGAAGAAGAAATCATGAAGGTATAAGCCCCCCATGAAGAGCCTGCAGGAGGAAATTCAGCAACGCAAATGGCAGAACGACCAGCAGCTCGCCTTGGTGAATGTCCTTTTCACCTACCATTGGCTTAAGGACCGCATGTCCGAAGCCTTAAAGCCCTATAAAATCACGATGCAGCAGTACAATGTGCTGCGCATTCTCCGCGGTGCGCACCCGAAGGGGATGGCGGCTGCCCGCATACGTGAACGCTTATTGGACAAGACCAGCGATGTGTCACGCCTTTTGGACCGCCTTGAAAAGCTAAATTTCGTCGAGCGCCAAAACTCCCCGGAAGACAAGCGGGTCACCGAAATCTTTTTGACGCTTCGGGGCTTGGAAATTTTGGGCCAAATCCGTTCTGTGGACAAACTCCACAAAGAGCATCTCCCCAAAGTCCTATCTGACGAGGATGCCCAATTGCTTAGCGCCTTGCTGGATAAGATGCGGGGCTGAGGTCGCTTTGCTCCCGCTAGAGGGCTGGAGGGCTCGCGCTTCGCGCTGTAGCTAGAGGGTCCCGATTACTTGCAGGTGGCCGTATCGTGCCCCTCCTTCCAGAGATACCCGGTGTATGGTCCTTGGAATTGGTCAGAGGTCCAGGCCATGACGTTGCAATCGCAGGAGAATTCCACGTACTGCTTGGAAATGTTTCCAAAATTTAAATCGATCACGATGCTATCCCCGTCCATGTACCACGTGTGGGGATTTGGAATGGCGTCCGCAATGCTGCCGAAAGCCCCATTCGAAGAATAGATGGTATACACGAGACTATCGGCTGTAAATTCATACAGCGTAGTGGGCATAAGGACCCATCGGCCCGTCACCGTGCATTCCACGGGAGGGTCCTTTTTTTCGCAGGATGTGAACGAGATGGCCACCAAAAGGGCTAACCCTGAGAGAAGAAGGAGAGGGTACTTTTTCACTTTATCGGGAAGCTGTTAGGTTCTGACGATAAATATAGATCATATCCCTATTCCATTGTATAGGATGTAATCTCTTTAATGTAAAGACTTTACGTGCTTCAATAAGGCCATCGTAGAAGAGTCGTGTGCGCCTAGCTCACCGTCGCCTTCCAATTCGGGAAGGATGGCATTGGCCATTTCCTTGCCCAGTTCTACGCCCCACTGGTCGTAGGAGTACACGTTCCAAATCACGCCCTGGAAGAAGATTTTGTGCTCGTACAAGGCGATGAGGGCGCCCAAGGCATACGGAGTCAGGGCGTCAAACAATAGTGTACTCGTCGGGCGGTTGCCTTCAAAAACTTTGTAGACCGTGGCGGCTTTTGGTCGGCCGATGGCGAGGGCTTCCGTTTGGGCCAAGAAGTTGCTGAGCAGCTTTGCATGGTGGGCATGCAGGGGGTGCTGTGGCTGAACGGAAGCGATGAAGTCAGCGGGAATGAGTTCCGTGCCTTGGTGGATGAGCTGGTAGAAGGCGTGCTGGCCGTTCGTGCCGGGCTCCCCCCATACCACAGGTCCCGTGGGGTAGGTGACGCGCTCGCCGTTTCGGTCCACGTACTTGCCGTTGCTCTCCATGTCGGCTTGCTGCAAGTAGGCCGCGAAGCGGTGGAGGTATTGGTCGTAGGGAAGGACTGCGTGGCTTGCGGCATCCATGAAGTTTCGGTACCAAATCCCCAGGGCCGCCATGAGCATAGGGATGTTTTGCCGGAACGGCGTTTGTGCCGTGTGCTGATCGATGGCATGGGCGCCGTCCAAAAATTGCTGGAATCCCTCGGCTCCAATGGCAATGCACAAAGGCATGCCGATGGCGCTCCACACGGAATAGCGACCGCCAACCCAATCCCAGAAGCCAAAGGTGTTTTTTTCAGAAATGCCGAAGGCTTTGACCTTTTCCAGGTTGGTGCTGAGGGCCACAAACTGCTTTTGCGTACAGGCGGCGTCACCCAATTGTTGGATGAGCCAGGTACGCGCAGCTTCCGCATTGGCCATGGTTTCCTGCGTGGTGAAGGTCTTGGAGGCGACGATGAAGAGGGTGCGCTCGGGGTCGACTTGGAGGAGGCATTCGTGAAGGTCCGAACCGTCCACATTCGCCACGAAGTGCATTTGGATGCCGCGATTGCTGAAGGGCTTCAGTGCTTCAACAGCCATGCGGGGCCCTAAGTCGGAACCGCCGATGCCGATGTTCACGACATGGGTAAATTTCTTGCCGGTGAAGGACTTTTTGCGGCCGTCGCGGATAGCTTCGGCAAAGGCAAACATGCGATCGCGTTCCCCTTTCGCCAAGGCACGGGCGTCCTCACCGTTGACGAGGAGGGCTTCGGTGCGGGGGTCGCGCAGGGCGCTATGCAGGACCGCGCGGTTTTCTGTTTGGTTGATGGCCTCCCCAGAGAGCTGGGCGTGGAGGGCTTCTGGGGCGCCACATTCAGCAAAAAGCTGCTCCAAAAGGCCCAAGGTCGTCTCGCTCACGCGGTGCTTCGCGTAGTCAAAGAGCAGCAAATCCTCTACGCGAACATGCATGCGTTCAAAGCGGTCGGCTTCTGCGGAAAGGAGGTCGCGCAAGTGCCAATTTTTGGCTTCGACGGCATGGGCTTCTAAGGCTTTCCATGCAGCAGTAGTAGTAGGGTTGACCGAGGGGAAGGACATAGACTTAGGGATTTTCGGGCGCAGGGGCCTCAAACCAGGAGGCGTACATCACGTAGTTCGTGGCAATACGTTCGACTTCGCCCTTCGTGAGTTCGGGGCTAATGTCTTTGATTTTTTTGGCGGGAATACCCGCGAAGATGCTGCCGGCGGGAACGTGGGTGCCCGCAGTGAGCACGGCGCCGGCGGCGATGATGCTGTTTGATTCCACGACGCAACCGTCCATGACGATGGAGCCCATGCCGACCAGCACGTTGTCGTGCAGGGTGCATCCGTGCACAATGGCGTTGTGGCCAATGCTCACGTTGTGGCCGATGGTCGTGGGAAACTTCTGGTAGGTGCAGTGGATGACGGCGTTGTCTTGGACGTTGACGCGGTCACCCATTCGGATAAAGTGTACGTCGCCGCGCACGACGGCGTTAAACCAAACGGAACACTCTTCGCCCATCTGAACGTCTCCCACTACCGTGGCCGTAGGCGCTAAAAAGCAGCTGTCAGGAATGTTCGGAGTATGGCCTTGGACGGGGAGAATGGTCGGCATAGTCCCAGAAAGTTAGACCGGAACGACGTCATCCACCAAGGTAGGCAGCATGCGCTGCAGAATGTTCTTGATGCCTTGTTGAAGGGTCAGGGTAGAGCTCGGACATCCGGCACAGGCGCCTTGAAGCTGCACTTTGACCACTTTGTTTTCGTACGCGACAAAGGCGATGTTACCCCCGTCTTGGGCGACCGCAGGCTTCACAAACTCCTCCAAAATGTCGACGATGCGCAATTCGATGTCGCCCAAACCTTCCAGTGGATCCACGGCGGGCGCCTCTTCGGATTCGGCTGTTGGAGCTCCTTTTGGGGTGCCCGTGAGGACGGGTTTACCGGCTTGGATATAGTCCAGAATAAACTGGCGGATCTCCTGAGTCACCGTTTCCCATTCCACCACATTGTACTTCTGAATCGCAATAAAATTGCTCGACATAAAGACCTCTTTGACAAAGGGAAAGTGAAAGAGCTCGGTGGCCAAGGGAGAAATCGCCGCCTCTTCAATGTTGTGGAATTCCACATGATCGACATCGACCACCATTTTGTTGGCGACGAACTTCATGACTGCCGGATTGGGAGTCATTTCCGCATAAACACTGACGGGAACGCGTTGAATTTCCATAGGACAAAGGTACCGAATGCATTTGGCATTGGCCCGCGGTTCCGGCCTTATTTTTGCTCAACTTAGTAGGATTCTGACGCGCAGGACATGGTTTCTGTCTCAGACGCCCTCAAAACAGACATACATGCTCGATTTTCTCCTTTACTACCTGGTTCTCAACCTCTACAGTTCGTTGATCACCTGGAAATTTTTTACGGCAAACGGCAAACCTGCCTGGTCTGCCTGGGTCCCGATTTACCGTACCTATGTCTTGACGCAGCTCGCGGATCGCCCTCGTTGGTGGACCTTCTTGTGCTACATCCCGGTTGTGGACAATGTGATGTCCTTGATTTTGACCTACGAATTGCTGCATATGCATGGCTATCGGGAGAACAAGCACATCTTCCTGAGCATCGCCACGTTGGGCCTCTATGTGGGCTATTTAAACTATTCGGCCGAATTGAAGCCTGGTACGCGCGATGATGCGGAAATCCGCCGCCGTATGCCCGCCACGGTCAACCACATTTTGTTTGCCGTTGTGGCGGCTGGCGCGATCCGAATGACCACCTTCGAGGCCTACAACATCCCCACCGGGTCCATGGAAAAGACGCTCATGGTGGGCGACTACCTCTTTGTGAGCAAGATGCACTATGGCTTGCGTCTGCCCAACACGCCGCTCAGCATCCCGTTGATGCACAATTTGATTCCTTTTACGCAAGCCCCGAGCTACCTCGATTGGATTGAACTCCCCTACACCCGCATCCCGGGCTGGACCCAACCCAAGAAGGGCGATGCGGTCGTCTTCAACTTCCCAACCGACCCCGATCGCCCCGTAGACAAAAAGGAAAACTACGTCAAGCAATGCGTCGGCACCCCTGGAGATACCCTGAAAATAGTCAACCGCCAGGTCTACACTAATGGCGAGGCTCAGTCCTTTGGCGAGCGCAGCAACCCGCAGTGGAGCTACTACGTTCGGACCAATGGCCAAGGCTTCAATCCGGCGGCCCTCAAGCGCAATTTTGACATCAACTACCTGGACAACCGCTTGATCAACAACCAAAATCTGTCGGACGTCATCCAAATCACGGAAACCGAATACTTCATCACCATCTCGCAAGACATGCTGGCGGCCTTCTCTGCGCAGCCGAACATTGACACCATCGTCGTGATGAATAGTCCTGGGGACAATGTCTTCCCAGAACCTACGCCTCCGGCCATCGTGTGGTACAACGAAAATGTCGTGGCCCCCGGAGTTATGTTCCCCAATCCCGACGGCCACCAGGACAGCATCGTCTTCCCATGGTCGCGTGACAACTACGGCCCCATTTGGATTCCTGCTAAGGGCCAATCCGTGGAGCTCAATTACCAAACCGCCCTGATTTACGGCCGCGCCATCCGCGAATACGAGGGCCATGACCTTGCGTTGCGCGACGGTGTCTACTACGTGGACGGCGAAGCGGCAAGTTCCTACACCTTTGGGTTGGATTACTACTGGATGATGGGCGACAACCGCCACAATTCTTGGGACAGCCGATACTGGGGCTTTGTGCCCGAGGACCACATCGTGGGCAAGCCCGTCTTCATCTTCTTCTCAAGGGATCAGTTAATTGAGGGCTTCCTTTCGTCCAAACGCTGGGAGCGCTTCTTCACCGTCGTTCACGGGGAAGGCCAGCCTACAAGCTATCTCTGGCCCTTCGTGGTCTTGGTGGCCCTCTACTACGGCTGGGACTACTACCGAAAGCGCAAGGCCGCCAAGTGATGCCCTTCCGCCATACGCTGACGCTGCTAGGCCTATTGGCCTGTGGCTTGGTCTATGGCCAGGCTGACCTTCCGGCCCACGTCGCCGTTCCGGTGGCGAGCCAGCCCCCTGAAAATCCGCCCATTCCCGTGCAGACCCGGCCGGTCGCCTTGGCCCCTGTGGTGGACACCGCGGCGATTTTGGCAGACAGCAAGGAGCGTTGGGACCAATTGAGCCAAAATCAACTCATTCGGCTCCTGTGGGTTGCTTGGAAGCACGAATGGCCCCGCGACAGCTTAGTGGCCGTGGTACACCGTCATCCTCAGGGCTACTCCCGGGATTCGCTCATCGTTTGGCTCGAGGAAGGTGGAAAAGCAGGGGAGGAGCGCAAGCGCATCGCCCAAATAAAAGCCCGCCGCTACCAAATAGCTACGGAGGCCTTCAACTACACGGGCGATGTCCGCCAGCTGGATTTGAGCCTGCTCTGGTACGGCGTGATGGCCAACGACGACGGCCATTGGAGTCTTGCCCAAGTGAAACCCAAAGTCCTTCTCAGCCAATTTCAGAGCCAACCTGGCGCTTTAGAATTTGACATCCAAACCAACCGAGACCAAGGCTTCCACTTTCTTTTTGGGAGCCCCGTCCCGCTCGATACCGTTCGGGCCTGGTTCCACGGAGCACTTTCATATGTGAACGACATGCCCACGCTCTTCCCGGGCACCGCCGAAATCTTTGACCGCACGAACGGATCCTGGATGTACGTGCTACTAGCGACTGGCGCGGTGACGGGTCCAGGTAAATGCGGTGGCCTGAAGGACTATGAATTGCAGGTTCGAAACCAAAAGTCAGATGCGGAAATCGCCCTAAGCCAAAACATTGGCGCCCAATTGGTGGACAGTGTTTACCACTGCGTCCCCGAACTGTATTGGTCCGGCTATCTGATGGATGACGACATTCCTGATGCCCTCTTTGTCCAGGAAATTCCGGGTGGATTGCGCATGGTCCTTTTCCTTTCCGATCCGGCCCCAGAAGGTCAAATTTGGATTAAATCAGCCGAATGGTTCCTCTACAATGAACCAACGGAAGGCGAAGATGCCCCATCTTCGTAGGACAAACGTCTGAACCCACATGTCTCTCGCTCAAGAAAAAAACGCGGAAGCGCTCCAGTTGCTCGTGGCCGAAACCCGCCGCCGCCTCGGTGAAATCTATCTAGGAGGGGGCGAGAAGCGCCTCGCCAAACTCGCCGAACAAGGCAAGTGGTCTGCCCGTGAACGGGTGAATGCCTTGCTTGACCCCGGTGCACCAAGTCTCGAAATTGGGGCCTTTGCGGCGGACGGTATGTACGAAGAGCACGGCGGGGCCCCTGCCGCGGGCGTTGTGGTCGTTTTGGGCCGCATAGAGGGGCGCCTTTGCGTGGTGGTGGCGAACGATCCTACCGTGAAAGCGGGAGCGTGGTTCCCCATGACGGGAAAGAAGAATCTTCGGGCTCAAGAAATCGCCATGGAAAACAAGGTGCCCATCTTGTACTTGGTGGATTCGGCGGGGGTCTACCTACCCATGCAGGACGAAATCTTCCCCGACAAAGAGCACTTTGGACGCATCTTCCGCAATAATGCGGTCATGAGCAGCCTGGGCATTCCCCAGCTTGCAGCCGTCATGGGTTCCTGCGTCGCGGGCGGGGCCTACCTCCCCATCATGAGCGACGAAGCCATCATCGTGGAGGGCACGGGCAGCATCTTTTTGGCCGGCAGCTACCTCGTGAAGGCGGCCATCGGGGAGGATATTGACAATGAAACGTTAGGCGGAGCGGATACGCATACCGCCATCAGTGGGGTAGCAGATTACAAGGCCAAGAACGACGAAGAGGCGGTAAAACTCATGCGCGGATTGGTGGACAAGTTGGGAGAACGCCCGCAAGCGGGCTTTGATCGGGGGGAATCCCTGGCGCCTGCTTTTCCCGCGGAGGAGCTCTACAAGCGCATGCCCATAGACGCCAAACCCTATCCGATGCGCGACTTGTTGGCCTGTTTGGTGGATGAGGACTCCATCATTGAGTACAAAGCGGATTATGGCAAGACGCTGATCACCGCCTACGCCCGCATCGACGGCTGGGCTGTGGGCATCGTAGCCAACGAACGCCAAGTCATCAAGAATGCCAAAGGCGAAATGCAAATTGGTGGTGTCATTTACAGTGAAAGCGCTGACAAAGGGGCCCGATTCATCGCCAATTGCAACCAAAAGAAAATTCCCCTGGTATTCTTCCAGGATGTGACGGGTTTCATGGTCGGATCTCGGGCCGAACACGGCGGCATCATCAAGGACGGGGCAAAACTCGTCAATGCTGTCGCCAACTCGGTCGTGCCCAAATTCACCGTGATTGTTGGACACTCCTTTGGGGCAGGCAATTACGCCATGTGCGGGAAGGCCTACGATCCCCGTCTCATTGTTGCGTGGCCCACGGCCAAACTCGCAGTCATGGGCGGTGATCAAGCGGCCAAGGTTTTGGTCCAAATCGAAAAAGCCCGCGCCGGTGCCACGACCCCCGAAGCCGAACAGGAACTCCTCGAACGCATCAAGGAGCGTTACAATACGCAAATGAGCCCCTACTATGCGGCCTCTCGCCTTTGGGTGGATGCCATCATTGATCCGGCCGAAACCCGAACCTGGATTTCCCTAGGCATCGAAGCCGCCAACCAAGCTCCCATTGAGCGTCCGTACAATCCGGGGGTGCTGCAGACGTAATCGCGCGACGCGCGAATTGGCTAGAGATCACGTGCTTCGCACTGTAGCAAGAAAGCACGCGCTTTGCGCTGTAGCCTTTTCGCTTAAACGTTTCATCTCTTTTACCCTAAAACTGTGGTGTGGATCTTCGCTGCGCGCCGGGACTTTCCGTTGTTTTGCCAAGCCCTCAAGCCCTCAAGCCCTCAAGCCCTCAAGCCCTCAAGCCCTCAAGCCCTC
>UPTG01000440.1_pt1 | contig 34001 bp, 35 predicted proteins | sample 2160121 | NCBI WGS metagenome assembly UPTG01 (sample SAMN06266255, study PRJEB28933) | marine metagenome | isolation source: Columbia River Estuary | place: USA:Columbia River Estuary, USA | collected 2014-07-27
CAGAGCATCATAAATGGTAGTTCTTTGTCTAATGATTTGTGTCCTGTAATCCAGTCTATGGCTCGATCTGCTAAATCCTTATCTAGATGTTCGGTTTTCCTATAAGGTTCTGGATGATGGTCATTCCACATTACTGGTATAAATTGGTGTACGTCAGCTGCCATAAAAGTATAGGAATGAGCAAATCCTTCATCACTAGGCCAACGGTCAAATGGACCTACCTGAGAAACTTCATATAATGGGGTATGATCCCATTTTCCCAATGCATAATTAACATAACCCTCTTCTTCTAAATAATTAGCAACAGACTTAGCAGATGATGGAACAATTGCATTATATCCAGGGAATCCCATAGCAGTCAGCGCGTGACTTCCTAATCCAATCATATGAGGGTTTCTACCTGCCATTAAGGTTGCTCTAGATGGAGAACATAAAGCTGTAGTATGAAAATTATTATAACGCAATCCTTCATCAGCTAACTTGTCAATATTTGGTGTTTCGATAAGCCCACCGAAACTACCAACTTGTGCAAATCCAACATCATCTAAAAGAAAGACAATCAAATTAGGAGCACCTTTAGGGGGCCTTTTCTTTTCTGGCCAAGCTTCTACAGATTCTTCATATGTCTTTGCAATTTTACCTTTAAATTCTGTTTTGAAATTTGATTTTTTGTCAGATTGTTTTTGAGTTTCATTACATCCACTCATAAATAAAAAGAGGATGCATAACGCAAATAAATTTTTAATTATTTTCATAAAATATCGATTTTAACGTTTCGGTTTGTTATTATTTTAAAGTTTAAAGTAGAAGATTCTCCAACAGAATATTGTTTAAATATGATGGCATTTTCAACTGTTTTCTTAACAGAGATACTTGTCCATGCTAAGCTGTTCATTTCTTTTAAGTAATAGTATCCGATAAGATTTTGGGATAAATAGACTTTTTGGAGTGTTTTTATATCCTTTTATTTGTTTTGTCGTGTACTGTAAGCTTTTTCTCCTTCAAATTGTGCTTTTTTTATTCTTTTGGCTTTTTCCGCTAAACGTGCCTTTTCTCTTTCTTTTTCGTACTTAATTAGTCCCATTTTTTTTAAATTTTTTTGTAAAACTACTGTTCCTCTTTTGTTTAAAATATGATAACGATCAGTTGCTTGCTAAAAACTACATCTTCATGTTGGTTTTTAGATTATTAATTATACTGTAAATGTAATTTGAAACAATAGTTTAGAACACGACATCTAATGTCCTTAATGGGATGCAAATATATAAGGGGTATCTGTTCTAAATTATGATAGTTATCATACAAGGCACAAACAAAAAACCCCTTACAAATTAATGCAAGAGGCTTCAAACCAAAACTAACAATTGTTTTAAATATATTCCTTAGTAACTTCACTTGTATCTTTATCTTTAATCTTGCTTTTACTTCTGCTTTCCCTCAAGACTAAAATTACTGATACTACCATTCCTAATACTAATAATACTTTTTTCATTGTTTTAAGTTTTTAATTATACTGCTAAATTAATACGCATCGTTTGAGTAGAGCACGACATTCAATGTCCTTAATGGGATGCAAATGTAAATTGTTAAAGGAGTTTAGAATATGACATACAATGTCCATAATTTTTTAGGGTGCTAATATATAAGGTTAGCAGGTTCTATATTATGATAATTGTCAGTTGTTGGCAAACGTTTTTATTTATTGATAGGTAAAAATTACTTTTCCTCCATTATCTCCTACGTGTTTTATCGAAGGATAATCATCGGTATTGTATTCATACTCATAGACTCTACCCTCAAAGAATCCATTAGGTGCATCAATCTTCAAAATGCTATTGGTATTTCTACTGATGTTGTTTGACCTTTTTAAGTAACTGTGAAAACCAATAACTCTAAAATAGTCTAGGATCTGCGGTAAATTAAGGACCGGAATAGTGTTAAAGGGATTTCTTTTGTTATCATATTCATAGGTTGCGCTATAGGTGACCCCATTTAATATATATGTTTTGGACATTAAATTAGCGCCATCATATTCTACACTAAAAGTGTCTGTTCCATCAGTCCAACTAACAACTCTACTTTGATCGTCTAAAGTAGCAGTAAAATTTGTTGAATTATTTTGGTCTATGAACATTACATTTTGATTATCGTATTCTATATGATAATAGTTATTAGGTTCAAATGTTCGAAGCGTATTTATTCTATTATTTTGGTCGTAAGTCAATTCGATACCCAGAACAAAAACGTCATCGAAATCAATCTGCCTTAGGCTAAGCTTAGTAATCTTATCATCTATGATCTCTTGGAAAAGAGCAACATCGCCTCGGTATTCATCTCCAGGGCCTATTAAATAACCTGACCAAGCGTATAAGTAGTTTCCATCATATTCCAATTCAGTATTATAATCCGCTATAAATTTACAATCAGGGTCCCATGAAACTGTAGATGTTGTTCCTTCTAGAATTAAATCGTTTTCTATAAGGTCATTTAGAGTTATATTTATCAGAGATTGTTTGGAAACATCTCCACTTCTAACCGAAACAATAGCTGTTATAGTATTATAATTCTCGAAATCAAAAAAATACGAATTGCCGACACTCAACGCTCCAGTAGTTTGATCAACTAAAAATGCGCCATCATTAGATTCTTCAACCAATTCAAAACTTAATGTCCCTTGATTCGTAGTTCCTTCAATTGTTGTAATTAATTGACCAATATTTGGATTTTCATCCATGGTTAAATTTATATCAGAGGTGGACACTGCAATTTCGTCCATTCCATTTTCTGAAGTGCAAGATTGAACAAATACCCCTATTGAGTATAAAATTACAATAGTAAAATATTTTATATGCTTCATGTTTTTGAACTGTTTTTAAATAATAATGTAGTTTGGAATAGGACCTCCAATGTTATTGGTTTTAGAGTTTGTAAAACTACAATCAATTTACTATTTTATAGATGATATTAATCATACATTTAAAATAACTTTACTTTATGCAAGTAGTATACATGTAAATAAATCTGACCTAATTTTTATTATTAATTATACTGTAAATGTAATTTGAAACAATAGTTTAGAACACGACATCCAATGTTCTAAATAAAAAAAATCCACTCTAAATTAATAGAATGGCAATGATTTATTAGGTTTATCAAGTTGAAACTATATTAAGCTACCAATTCTTCAACTAATTTTGATTCCTCATTCGTTAATTGAGTTCCTTTTAGAAAGATCAATAGCAACTTTAGTTTATGAGCACTTTCTGTGGGTAATAACTCAGCATTAAAATCTATTTGAGCAAATAATCTCTTAACATCCTTAATTACTTTTAATTTTAAATAATTCTCTTTAGGATTCGTCATGGCGATTTTCTCAATAAGAGCTAACTTTAATTCAATCACTTTTTTTTACAAAAGTATTTTAAAAAACAATTAAGTTTCACGACATGCGATGTCATATAAATTAATATGACTAATTTTACTTCACCAACCGAAACTTTAGCTTATGAAGAAATATTCATCAATTGGAGAATTATTAATCGATTATAGAACTCTAAATAATATCTCACAGATTGAACTTGCCTCAAAATTTGATTTAGATATTCGCACCATACAGCGTTGGGAAAAAAACATCACCTTATTAAAAGCAGATAAGGAAGAGGAAATGGTAGACATCACTTTTATTCCTTATCAAGTAATACGAAATTTAAATGCACCCGTATCCATTCCTACTTTTTACGATTTTAATACCAGAAAGTATTCCTTGTCTATAATTGCTCAGGAAATACCCAATCCAAATTGGATAAAATCTAAAATGAACCACACAACAGAAAGATTAAGAACCATCTCACACAATTCAGATATAGATGATATTATTCGTTGCTCCTTAGTTCAAAAGCACATATCGAAACCCATACGAAAAGAATTAATTTTAAAAGCAGTAGCCTTAGTTCCAGAATTAAATTCAATACTCTTCGATAATTCTGGCTATTATGCGGGACACAGTGTATTTCTACCAATAAGCCAAATCAGTTATAATAGGATTAAAAATAAATCTATAAAGGAGGAAGACTTGTCTGTATTGGATTTAATAGATTATAAGAAAGAAGCAAATCCTGTTTTTTATGCCTATGATATAAGCGCAGATTGTAACGAAAACCTGTATTATATTGCCGGAGCAGTCATGAAATTTTTCAGCAAACTTGAAAATAAGAAATATTTATATGCCAGCCATGCCTCAAGAAATGATACTTATGAACTTAATGAGCAACTTGGGATACCGATTGTTTTGGAAGATACAACCACACAAAAAGAGTTAAAAAGCAATACCCGCTCAAGGCTGTATGAGGGGCATTTTGAAAGATTTTTTAACAATTAACTCTACCTGGAATCAATAGTATTGTGGTCTGTTTTTAAGTAACAAGTAGCAACTAAAAGCTTATAATAAAAGGCCAAAAACAAATATACCTCCCTAAGTAATTAGTTGTTGTTTATATTTATGGTACTCTGTATGTTTTTTAAATGCATGTTGTCTATTAATCAGAAAAAATCAATTATTTTATTTAGTCTGCCTCTGTAATCCATTACTAAATAATGTTTTGAGTGTTCCACACTTTAAAAGTTAACGAAATTAATAATGGTAAGATAAAAGATGTTAGGACTGCGAATCCTAATAAATTAATTGTTCCGATGTTTTTAATTAAATTTTTCATTTTGTTTGTTTTATGTTGTTAATCATACTACAAATGTAAATCGCTACAATCGTTTAGAACACGACATCTAATGTCTTAAATAAAAAAAGCCACTCTAAACTAATAGAGTGGTTTTTTTAAGCAAGGGTTAATAATAAATTAATTTGCTATCGATCGCTCATAATTAAAATTACTAAAGATGTTAGGACCCTTATTGAACTGTTATTACGCCAAACATGCCATTATGATCTGAACATTGGTAATAATAGGTTCCAGCAGCTGCAGGTGCCCAACTAACAACACCATTTGTAGCTCCATTATTACTTACGCCACTTACCTGGTCACTTGTTCCGCCACCTTGAACTGTCTTGATATAAAATGGATGATTAGCAGCATTTACACTAAAGCTAATTGTCTCTCCTACACTCATTGTTATCGAAGGATCATTACCGTTAACCTCTCCGTTAGCATCAGTTCCTACAAGGGTATAATCGCTATCAGAGCTTGCAGTTACAAGAAATGAGTAAGTAGACGATGATGTATCAGGATTATCATCACCATTACTATCGTCATCACTACAGGCAACAATTAATACTGTTAAAAGTAAAATTCCAAATTTTTTAATAGTTTTCATTTTTTTTTGATTTTTATTTTAAAATGCTAAAGTAATACATTATGTATAGATTTTTAGGGCGCTACCAAATTTTAAATGTGAAACAAATGACCTCTTTAGGCTTATCAACCAAAAAAATTACAAATAAAAATATTGCTATTACGACTGTTGCAAAAACAAGAACTACTTAATAAGCTATTAAATCTAATAAATCTGTTTTAAACGTATTCTTCGGTAAATAATTTGATTCTAGATTTGCTGCAAAAGGTATTGGAGTATCCAAACTAGCTACACGCTTAACCGGAGCATCTAATTTTTCAAAACAGTTTTCCATGATCATAGCGGCTATATCGGAAGCAATTCCTCCAAACATTGAATCTTCTTGTAGTATAATTACTTTACCAGTTTTTTTAGCAGAAGTATAGATAGCTTCTGTATCTAAGGGTGCTAAGGTTCTTAGGTCTAATAAATCGGCTGAAACATCGGGTAGCGTTTCTAAAGTCTCTAAAGCCCAATGAACACCAGCTCCATAGGTAATAATTGTAATATCATTTCCTTCTTTTAAAAGCGAAGCTTTACCTAAAGGCAGGGTATAATAATCGGTTGGAACTTCTTGTCGTATACTTCGGTACAAGGCTTTATGCTCAAAAAATAAGACCGGATTTGGATCTTCAATAGCGGTTGTTAATAATCCTTTTGCATCGTAAGGAAACGCAGGATATACTACTTTTAAACCTGGCGTGTGTGTAAACCAAGCTTCATTGGTCTGACTATGAAAAGGTCCTGCACCAACTCCAGCACCACAAGGCATTCGAATGACTACATCTGCCTTTTGGTTCCACCTATAATTGGATTTGGCCAATAAATTTACGATGGGATTAAATCCTGAAGTTGCAAAGTCTGAGAATTGCATTTCCATCATCGACTTATAGCCATTGATAGAAAGCCCCATTGCTGCCGAAACAATAGCCGACTCACAAATAGGAGTATTTCGAACTCTAGCTTCTCCAAACTCTTCGAAAAAGCCGTCGGTTACTTTAAAAACCCCACCATATTCTGCAATGTCTTGACCCATTAAAATCAAGTTATCATGACGTTGCATACTTTGCTTTAATCCTTCAGAAATCGCATCAATTAATCGAATGTTTTCCCGATTATCATTTTCTTTAACTTCCTTATATTTAAATTCTTGAAACACATCACTTAATTCTTTACTTACAGATGATTCAATGGGTGGTTCTGCGGAAGCAATTTCTAATCCTTCGTTAATTTCGTTCATAATACTCTGCTTACAGGCCATTTCAATTTCGTCTGTAAGGATATTTTCATCCCTAAGAAAAACGGTGTAGTTTTCTAAAGGATCTTTTAAATGCCAAGAATGCAATAATTCTTTTGGAACATACTTGGTACCACTAGCCTCTTCATGCCCACGTACCCTGAAAGTCATAAACTCTATTAATACAGGACGGGGATGCTCACGAACATCTGCAACTATTTCTTGTAATTTTGTATAAACTTCTAAAATATTATTACCATCTATAATGTGAGATTCCATACCATATCCTTGAGCACGGTCTGATAAGTGTTCACAATTAAACTGTTGCGAGCTAGGAGTAGAAAGTCCATAACCATTATTCTCTATACAAAATAACACGGGTAATTGCCAAACAGATGCTACGTTTAAGGCCTCGTGAATATCTCCTTCACTGGTACCACCATCTCCAGTAAAAACAGCACAAACCTTATTGTTCTTCTTTAATTTATTTCCTAAGGCAATCCCATCTGCTACTCCAAATTGTGGGCCCAAATGCGAAATCATACCCACAATATTATACTCCTGTGTACCGAAATGAAAACTACGATCTCTTCCTTTGGTAAAACCGTTAGCCTTGCCTTGCCATTGTGAAAACAACCTGTCTAAAGGCACATTTCGACCAGTAAACACCCCTAAATTACGGTGCATCGGCATAATGTATTCATCCGTATCCAAAACAGCGGTTAAACCTACTGATATCGCTTCTTGACCAATCCCACTAAACCATTTGGATATTTTCCCCTGACGCAATAAAATTAACATTTTTTCCTCTATTAAACGAGGCTTAAGCATTAATTTATATAGACTTAATAGGGTTTCATCATTTAGTTTACTTCGGTCGTAATCAAAATGCATAGTAGTTGTTGTATCAGATTTCATCTCTAAATGTTTACGTATCAAAAGTAGAAAAAAACCGAGTGTATCAAACTATTTCTTTTCATTTTTTATCATTTCTATTCTTATGCTAATTTGGTATATTTGTTTTATTAAAATTTATAAAAATGACAAATATACCAAGTGTTGATTTAGCAGACTTTCTTTCAAATGATCCTGTTAGAAAAGAAAAATTTGTTCAAGAGATTGGAGATGCTTATTCTGAAATTGGATTTGCATCAGTTAAAAATCATTTTTTAAGTGATGATTTAATGGATGAACTTTACAGTGAAGTCAAAGATTTTTTTGCACTTCCAGAGGCTGTAAAAAAGAACTATGAAATTAAAGGGCTAGGTCGCGGCTACATATCATTTGGAAAGGAACACGCTAAAGGTAAAAAAGAAGGGGATTTAAAAGAGTTTTGGCATTTTGGTCAAGAACCTTCTACAGATGCAAATTTAACAGAAAAATATCCTGACAATGTACATGTAACCGAACAGCCATCTTTTAACGAGGTAGGTCTAAAAGCTTATCGCTTACTGGAAAAAACAGGCATGTATGTGTTAAGAGCACTTTCATTATACATCGGATTGGATGAGTTTTATTATGATAAATGGATTACCGACGGCAATAGCATATTAAGGCCCATCCACTACCCTCCTATTAAAAATGAACCTAAGGGAGCAGTAAGAGCTGGAGCACACGGAGATATCAATCTAATTACCTTATTAATGGGTGCATCTGCTGGAGGTTTACAAGTTCTTAGGAATGATGGAGAGTGGATTGAAGCAAAACCGGAAGCAGGTAATTTAGTGGTTAATGTAGGAGATATGCTAGAAAGACATACCAATAATAAACTTCGATCAACCATTCACCGCGTGGTGAATCCTCCCAAAGAAGAATGGAAAAACCCCCGATATTCAATTCCATTTTTTATGCATCCTCGAGGTGAAATGAAATTAAACTGTTTAAAAGAATGTATTGACGAAAAACACCCCAAAGCTTTTGATGACATTACAGCAGGTGAGTTTTTAAATCAACGTTTGCGTGAAATAGGATTGATATAATGGATTTTAAAGATCAATTAAAAAACTTGTTCCCAGAACATCAACCTACTGTTGAAGATACTCAAATCGAAGATTCTTCAATTTGGCTGCAAGAAGAACCTATGATTTGTAAATATGAAAAACGAAAAGGAAAACCTACTACCATTATTGAAGGATATACTGGAGCAGATTCAGATTTTAAACAATTAGCTAAAGAAATTAAAAAATTGCTAAGTGTAGGAGGTAGTTTTAAGAATGAACAAATTATTATACAAGGAGATTATCGTGATAAAATTATGGATTTTCTCAAAAACAAAGGATTTAAAGTAAAAAGAGTTGGTGGCTAAATAATTTACTGCTCGTAACGTTTTCATTCAACTATAAAAAATCAGGAAATTAAATAATAAAAAAATGCAGCTAATTTAGAATTAGCGAGTACTTTGTTTTTAAAGAGCTTGTCGATGATGATTAGTTCAATACAATAACATAACATGAGAATAAAAGAATCAGAATTAATATTAAATTCAGATGGAAGTGTTTACCATCTAAATTTAAAACCAGAACAAATTTCTGAAAACATAGTATTTGTTGGCGATCAAGATCGGGTTGAAAAAATAACGAAACACTTCGACAGTATTGAATTCTCTGTCCAAAAAAGAGAATTTAAAACTCAAACAGGAACTTATAAAGGAAAACGTTTAACGGTATTATCTACCGGAATTGGATCAGGAAATATAGATATTGTTTTAAATGAATTGGATGCTTTAGTAAATATTGATCTAGAAAAAAGAATCCTAAAAAAGCAGCTAAAAAGTTTAAAAATTGTTAGAATTGGTACTTCAGGATCATTGCAATCTGATATACCTGTAGATTCTTTTTTGCTTAGCACTCATGCTTTGGATTTAAATGGAATGCTTCATTTTTATAAAATTGACGGCATCACAAATCCAGTATTAGAAGCAGCTTTTATTAAACATACTCAATGGAATTCAAATAAATCTAAGCCTATTGTGATCAAAAACAATCATGAACTAGAAAGGTTATTTGAAAGCAATCAAACTTTTAAGGGCATGACTGCTACAAAAGGAGGATTTTATGGTCCACAAGGAAGAGTTTTAAGATTGGCCATTGAAGACCCCTTATTAAATAATAAAATGGATTCTTTTAGTTATAATGGAATTAGAGTTTCAAATTTAGAAATGGAAACTTCTGCAATTTATGGTTTATCAAAGTTATTAGGACACCAAGCACTATCCTTAAATGCGATTATTGCCAATAGAGCTAATGGAACATTTAGTAAAAACCCTGATATGGTTGTTGAAAAACTTATCAAGTATACCCTGAATAAGTTTGTGGAATAAAAAACGTTAATACGGTTGGGTTCCTTAAATTTTTAAGCTCACGTGTTAAAGACTTTAAAAAATAAAATTAAACTTTAAAGAGCATCAATTAATATTTCACGAACGAACATTTATAATTATAGATGATTAAACGATGCTGTGAACTAAGGTTTTTATTCCCTTAGGAAATAAAATATCAATTCATAAATCAGAAAATGATCTGTTTTGAATTTCAATTACCGGAATGGCCCTAAGAACATATCCCTAAAATATTGATAAACAAATTATTGAGTAATTTTTTTAAAAAAACATAAAAAAAACGCAACCATTTTTTAAATGATACATCTAAAGAGTGTTAATAAAAAAGTATGAAAATATCATTAATCATTATAGGGGCACTATTAATAGCAAATTACTTGTTACTACAATTTAGCAGTAACGATCCAGAATCTCACATGCCAGAAGACGAATAGATTTTTTCTATTACCAACTTATTTGTGGTATTCCAACTTCTTCTAAATAAGTATTAGTTGCGCTAAAATGCTTGTTACCAAACCAATAACCTCTATTCGCACTTAAAGGCGAAGGATGACCACAGGATAAAACTAAATGTTTTTCACTGTCAATCTTTGCCCCCTTTTTTTTTGCAAAACCTCCCCATAATAAAAAAACTACATTTTCTTTTTTTTCTGATAGTAATGAAATAATCGCATCGGTAAATTGTTCCCATCCCTTTTTTTGATGACTACCAGCCTCATGAGACCTGACCGTTAGTGTTGCGTTTAAAAGTAATATACCTTGATCGGCCCACCGTTCTAAGTTTCCACTTTTAGGATAAGGAATTAATAAATCAGATTCTATTTCTTTAAAAATATTCATTAAAGATGGTGGATGAGATATTGTATCGTTTACAGAAAAGCACAAACCATTGGCTTGATTAATTCCATGATATGGATCTTGTCCAATAATAACCACTTTAACTTTATCAAAAGGTGTTCGATTAAATGCAGAAAAAATTAAATTACCTGGAGGAAAACATTCATTTAATAGGTACTCGTCTTTTACAAATTGAGTTAAATTTTTAAAATATTCTTTAGAAAACTCACCTTCTAATTGTTCCTTCCAACTTGTCTCTATTTTTACAGTCATATTTAGTACTTTTGAACAAAATTACTAATAAAGAAAAGATAACTAATTATTAATTATTTTAATTATAACCTGTGTCCTCAGAAAATAATAAATCAAAGTTTCCTACAGCTCAAACTGTTTTATTAATTATTGCTGCTTTAGTAGCTTTATTAACCTGGTTTGTTCCAGCTGGTCAGTATGACAGGCTTTCTTATGATAAAGAAACACAAACTTTTACAATAACTCATTTAAAAGAAACAGTCACTTTAGAAGCTACTCAAGAGACTTTAAATGAATTAGAGGTTAAAATTCCATTGGAAAAATTTACCACTGGTGATATCTGGAAACCAATTAGTATTCCTGGGACATACCAAAAACTAAAGCCTCGTCCCCAAGGATTATTGGCATTTATTAAATCTCCTTTAAAAGGCATATTAGAAGTGTCTGATATTATACTTTTGGTATTAATTATCGGTGGTCTAATTGGTATTGTAAATTCTACAGGAGCTTTTGAAGCTGGAATCTCTTGGTTGGCAAATGCATTAAAAGGAAAAGAGTATGTTTTAATAATTTTAGTTACAACACTTATTGCAATAGGAGGAACTACTTTTGGTTTGGCTGAAGAAACCATTGCCTTTTACCCCATATTAATTCCTGTATTCCTTGCCGCTAGATACGATGCGATAGTTGCTTTAGCATCAATTTATATCGGTTCTTCAATGGGAACTATGGCATCTACAGTAAATCCATTTAGTACGATCATCGCTTCTGATGCTGCCGGGATTAATTGGACTGCTGGAATTAATGGAAGATTTGTTATGCTTATAGTGGGACTGTTAATATGCATTACTTATATTATTTGGTACGCTCAAAAGGTTAAAAAAGATCCAACAAAATCTATAATTTATAGTCAAAAAGAAGAAATAGAGAAGCTATTTGGAGGCATCGATTTCAAAAATAATTTAACTAAATTAACAGTAAGAATGCGATTGATATTAATTGTATTTGTTCTTTGTTTTGTGGTAATGATTTATGGCGTTTCTAAATTAGATTGGTGGTTTTTAGAAATGACATCTGTATTCTTTACTGGTGCGTTATTGATTGGTTTTATTTCAAGAATTAATGAACGAGTTTTTGTAACTACTTTTGTAAAAGGAGCAACCGAATTACTTGGAGTTGCTTTTATTATTGGTATTGCAAGAGGTGTTACTATATTAATGGAAGATGGACTAATTAGCGATACACTACTTTATTATTCGAGTAATTTAACCAATGGAATGAATAAAGGTTTCTTTATAAATACGATGTTATATACCTATGGCGGATTATCATTTTTTATCCCTTCATCATCTGGAATGGCAGTATTAACGATGCCAATTATGTCTCCATTAGGAGATGGTGTTGGTGTGGCAAGAGAACACATTGTAAATGCTTATCAATACGGAATGGGCTTATTTGCATTTATTAATCCTACTGGATTAATTCTAGCATCATTAGCGATTGTAAATATAGGTTATGATAAATGGCTAAAGTTTATAAGCCCACTAGTTATTACTCTTTTAATAGTAACAATGGGGGTTTTAACAATTTCTGTTTATTTATAAAACACAGTAATTAAAGAATGATCAATATTCAAAGCAAAACATTAGAAAGTTTAGAATTTCCATTGGTATTACAAGAAATATCTTCAGCTTGTATAACTGCATTAGGAGAAGAAAAAGTATTAGCAATCGTTCCCTTTAGTAAACCTGAAGAAATTAATCCTGAACTCATAAGAGTAAAAGAATTTGCAGCTTCGTTAAGTGGCGATAATGGGATTCCTAATCATGGCTTTGAGGCTATAGAAAAAGAGTTGTTTTTATTAGACATAGAAAATAGCTCCCTAGAGGTTTTAGGCTTTAGGCGTATTTTATCAGTTACTTCAACCACACAAACCTTAATTAAATTTTTTAAAAAATTTGAAACATTTTATATTTACTTAAACTCCTATTCAGAAAGCATCACCTATAACCCTTTCTTCTCTGAAGAAATCGTTAAAATAATAGATAAATATGGACTTGTCCGTGATGATGCATCCTCTGAATTATCTGTAATTCGAAAACGTTTAAAGCATGTAAAAGGAAAAATTAATTCTTCATTTTTAAAATCCTTATCAACCTATATCAAACAAGATTATTTAGATGACATAAAGGAGTCTATAGTTGATAATCGAAGAGTTTTAGCTGTTAAAGCAATGTATCGAAGGAAAATTAGGGGTACCGTTTTAGGAAATTCTAAAACAGGTAGTATTGTTTATATGGAACCTCAAGAAACATTAGAGTACTCCAATGAATTAAGTAATCTACTGTATGAAGAACAGGAAGAGATAAAGAAAATTTTAAAAGATTTAACTGAATATTTCCGCCCTTATTCATCACTATTAAAGCTTTATCAAGATTATTTAACAACTATAGATGTTTTGTATGCGAAAGCAAAATTCGCGTGTAAAATAGAGGGTGTTTTACCTTTATTGTCAAACAAGAGAAGGCTTTATCTAAAAAACGCTTACCATCCTTTACTGTTATTGGCAAATAAAAAAAGAAAAGAAAAAACATTCCCTCAAACGATAGAATTAAATTCAGAGAATCGAATTATTGTTATTTCAGGACCTAATGCTGGAGGTAAAAGTATTACCTTAAAAACGGTTGGTTTATTGCAAGTTATGTTACAAAGTGGACTTTTAGTACCTACAGATCCACTTAGTGAATTTTGTTTTTTTGATAAGATTTTAACCGATATTGGTGACAATCAGTCGATCGAAAACCAACTGAGTACCTACAGTTATCGTTTAAAAAAAATGAATCAATTCCTGAAAAAATGTAAGGAGAAAACATTATTTCTTATCGATGAGTTTGGTACCGGTAGTGATCCAGAACTGGGAGGTGCTTTAGCAGAAATATTTTTAGAAGTATTTTATGAACGCAAAGCTTTTGGCGTAATCACTACGCATTATGCGAATTTAAAATTGTTAGCAAATGAATTACCTTTTGCAATAAATGCAAATATGCAATTTGACAATAGAACACTAGAGCCTATGTATCGATTAAATCTAGGTGAAGCTGGTAGTTCATTTACTTTTGAGGTTGCTCAAAAAAATGGAATCCCTTTTAGTTTAATTAACAGAGCAAAAAAGAAAGTAGAACGGGGTAAAATACGTTTTGACAAAAGCATTGCAAATCTTCAAAAGGAACGTTTCGAAGTAAGGAAAACGTCAGAATCTTTAAAAACTGAAGAGCAAAAAGCAAAAGAACACAGCAAAAAGTTGGAGGAAACCAATAATAAAGTTCAAAGTAAATTAGAAAGTTACCAAGAATTATTCGATTCTAATCAACGGTTAATTAGTTTAGGGAAAAGAGTAGATACACTGGCTAAGAAATATTTAAATAATAAGAAAAAGAAATCTTTAATGGAGGAACTTTTTAAATTGGTTTTGTTAGAAAACAGTAAGATTAAAAAAACAGTACCAAAAACAAAAGAAATAAAGAAAGTTCAAAAAGTAAAGCAACAAGTCATTAAACAAGAGTTAGAAAAGAAAGTTGCTGTGATAAGGAAAAAGAAGAAAACAGAAAAAGAAGAAGCTAAAAAAATACCAGCACCAAAGCCTAAATCATTGTTAAAATTAGGGGATAAAGTACGAATGACAGATGGCATTGCAATTGGTACTATTGATAAAATTGAAAAAAAGAAAGCTTTTGTAAACTATGGCACCTTTAAAACAAAAGTTAATTTAACGGAATTAGAAAAAATTTAATGAATACTAAATCAAAACATAAAATAATTCTCTTTGATGGCCTGTGTAATTTATGCAATACTTCCGTTAATTTCGTGATTAGAAATGATAAAAAAGGAGTTTTTAGGTTTGCGCCAATACAAACTAATTTTGGTGAAAGTACCTTAAAAAAATACCACATTAATACTAAAGACACCGATTCTATTATTCTAATTGATAAAGATAAGTATTATATCAAATCAACTGCAGCGCTATATATCGCTAAAGAACTAGCAGGAGCCTACCCGCTTTTATTTTGTTTTATGATTGTTCCAAAATTTATACGAAATTTGATATATGATTTAGTTGCTAAAAACCGTTATAAATGGTTTGGAAAAAAAGTAAGTTGTATGATTCCAACACCAGAACTAAAAGATAAATTTTATAGTTAATAAAATAAATAATTATTGTTTTTTTGAAGTCATATAAAATTAATTAAAATTATTATTATGAATAATATTAATCTAGACGAATTGAAAAATTTGCTTATTGATTACGGGACTGAATATGGCCTAAGATTACTGGGTGGAATACTGATATGGGTTATTGGTTCTTGGCTTATAAAAAAAGTAAAAAAAATACTTTTAAAAGCAATGGATCATTTAGATTATGACGAAACGTTAGAACGTTTTTTGTCTAATTTAATAATTGGTGGTTTAAAAGTAGTTTTGGTCATTGCCATTCTTGGGCAATTAGGAGTTCAAACAACTTCTTTTGCGGCTATATTGGCTGCTGCAGGTTTAGCAATTGGTCTTGCTTTACAAGGATCGCTTTCAAATTTTGCGGGGGGAGTTTTGATAATGCTATTTAAACCCTATAAAATTGGTGATTTTATTGAAGCACAAGGTGAAATGGGTACTGTAAAAGAAATTGAGATTTTTACAACAAAATTAAATACAAGTGATAATAAAGAAGTGATAATTCCGAATGGTACTATTTCAAATGGAAACATCACCAATTATTCAACAGAAAAAACAAGAAGAATTGATATTACTATGGGAGTTAGTTATGATGCTGACATCAAGCAAACAAAAGATTTGCTTATGAAAATTATGACAGACCATCCAAACATTCTAAAAGAACCTGCACCCATAGTGGTATTGGGAGAATTAGCAGATAGTTCGGTTAATTTTAAAATGAGACCTTGGACATTAACAGCTGATTATTGGACTGTTTATTTTGAAATTATGGAAACTTGTAAAATTGAATTAGACAAAGCAGGTATTGAAATTCCTTATCCTCAAATGGATATTCACAAGAAGAATTAGATTTATAAACTTAAGGGCAAATTAAAATTCCGAAAAACTATTTATTTAGTATTCGGAATTTTTTATTTTAGTTTTCACCTTTATAATTATCATCCCAGTTTTTTATATTTGGCGTTCCTAATTTACCAATAGATTTAGCTACGACCATAGATACAGCAGCATCTCCTGTAACATTCACTGTTGTACGACACATATCTAAAGGTCTATCTACAGCAAAAATTAATGCCAGCCCTGCTTCAGGAATACCTGCATAACCAAGTACACCGACTAGCATTACCATGCCTGCTCCAGGTACAGCAGCACTTCCTATAGAAGCAAGTGTAGCGGTAGCAATAATCCCCAATTGTGTTCCAAAACTAAGATCCATACCAAATGCTTGAGCAATAAAAACAGCAGCAACTGCTTGATATAAACTTGTTCCATCCATATTTATAGTAGCTCCAATTGGTAAAACGAAACTTGCTACTTCTTCTTCTACTCCTAAATGTTCCGTAACCCTTTCCATAGTAACAGGTAAAGTTGCTGCAGAGGAACTCGTTGAAAAAGCTAGTAATTGGGCGGGTGAAATTCCATTTATAAAATATTTAGGATTCTTTTTAGTATATATTGCTACGATTAAAATATAAATTCCAATCATCATTAATAGGCCTAAAATGACTGTTAATGAATACCAACCTAGGGCTTTAAATAGGTCAACACTTGGAGATTCAACCACCAAAGCTGCCAATAAAGCAAATACACCATAAGGAGCGGCTAACATAATTAAATCTACCATTTTCAATATTACGTCATTAAAACCATCAAAGAACTTTTTTACAATGGCTCCCTTTTCTTCAGGAATTAAAATCAATCCGATACCAAAGAAGATTGCAAAAAATATTACTTGCAACATATTTTTGTTACTCGTAGCAGCTTTAAATATATTTTGTGGCACCAAATCTTCTAATGCTTGTAAAGGTCCAGATTCTTTTTGTTTAATTGCAGTTTCTTGATATTTAACTGTATTTCCACTGTAATTTTCTACCATTTCAGACCTGGTTTGTGCTGAAATGGATTTCCCTGGATTTATAGTATTTACAAGTATTAAGCCAACAGATACAGCAACTACAGTTGTCATAATATATATTAATATTGTTCTAGTACCCATTTTTGATAGTTTCGAAATATCTTTCAAATCGGATACTCCCTTAATTAATGCTGCTAAGATTAAAGGAATTGCAATTAGTTTTAATGAATTAATAAATATGGTTCCAAAAGGTTTAATCCAGTCTTGAACGACTCCCATACCTCCATCGATCATGGTCATTAATAATCCAACGATGACTCCTAAAGCCATACCTATTAATATTTTCCAATGCAATGCTATTTTTTTCATAAAAATTATTTTGAACCAATAGATTTTGGTTATTATATTTTATTAATTTTATTTAGTAAATAAAAATCTGCCAACACTAATGCAGCCATGGCTTCTACTATAGGAACTGCTCTAGGAACCACACAAGGATCATGCCTTCCTTTTCCTTGCATATCAACTATATTTCCTTGTGTATCTAGTGTTTTTTGTTTTTGAATTAGCGTTGCGACAGGTTTAAAAGCTACTCTAAAATAAATATCCATTCCATTGCTAATACCGCCTTGAATTCCACCCGAAAGATTTGTTTTGGTACTACCGTCTTTATTAAAAAGATCATTGTGTTCACTTCCTTTCATTTTTGTCGAAGAAAATCCTACTCCATATTCAAATCCTTTTACAGCATTGATAGACAACATTGCTTTTCCCAATTGTGCATGAAGTTTGTCAAATACGGGTTCTCCTAAACCCATTGGAACGTTCTGTAAAACACACATTACGGTGCCCCCAATGGTGTCTCCTGTTTTTTTAATTTCTTCAATTTTAGATATCATTTTATGAGCAATTTCTTCGTCTGGACAACGAACAATATTATTTTCAATGGTACTAAAATCTAATTCTTGATATGGCTTGTCGATGCTAATTGAACCTACTGAAGATACAAAGGCATTTATTTTAATATCCTTTAAAAGCTGCTTAGCAATACTACCAGCTGCAACTCTACAAGCAGTTTCTCTTGCAGAGGTTCTTCCTCCTCCCCGGTAATCGCGATGTCCAAATTTTTGTTCATATGTAAAATCAGCATGCGAGGGTCTGTAAACATCTTTTATGTGTGAATAATCTTTGGGTTTTTGATTCGTGTTTTCAATAATAAATCCAATTGAAGTCCCCGTCGTTTTACCTTCAAATATTCCAGATAAAAACGTTACGTGGTCGGGTTCTTTACGTTGAGTTGTTATTTTAGATTGCCCTGGTTTTCTGCGAGCCATAGCTATCGCTACTTCATTAAAATCAATTTCCAAACCAGCTGGACAACCATCTATAACACCGCCAATAGCTTCACCATGAGATTCACCGAAAGTAGTAAGTTTAAAAAGACTCCCAAAAGTGTTTCCTGCCATTTATACGTTTTCAACAAATGTATATTTTAATAATACAATATCCAAAAGTCATTTTAATTTAAGTCTTATTCATCTTCGATCAATTTTACTATATTCGCTAAAATAAATTTATATGAAAAAAATAACACTTCTTTTTGTTTTAATAATAATTGTTTCTTGCTCAACCAATGATGACAAACAAGAAGATCCTGTTGTAGAAGTATATAATTATTTTCCATTAACATTGAGTTCCTATTGGAATTATAATAATGAGAATGAGGAGGGCATTGCAAAGGATTCACTATATACTTCCTCTAATGAAGTTTTAAACGGATTGAATTATACCAAATTTATAGCTTCAGAACCTATTTCAGGATTTATGACTTCTATGATGTCTCAAAATCTAATGAGGACTGCTGAATCTAAGCTTTTTTTAAATGGAGAGTTTGGCACACCACTAATAGAGGGTTTTCCAGAAATTTCCATACCACTAACAGACCTAATTATTTATGATAAAGAAGCAGAAAACGGCACTTTATTGAGTGAGGAAATAGGTGAAATTTCAGAAATAATTGATGATATTCCTATAATTATCAATTATACAATTAGTACAATTCAAGGTGATATTTTAGATGAAGGAACTGGAGCTTTTTCTTCTAATAAAGTATTAACTTCTTCAATTATTCTAAACCTTTCTATTTCCACTAATATTGAAATTTTAGGAACTGTTATCGTAATTCCGATCCTACAAGCACAAGATGTTATAAAAACTACAAATTATTTTGCTAGCGGTGTAGGTCTTATATTTAGTGAATCGCTAATAGAGTATGAATTAGAAGATTTAAGTTCTTTAGGCATTGATTTACCAATACCTTCTGAAGATTCTAGCAGTGCAACACAAAACATTGACACCTATCAAATAGGAAACTAAGAAAGCGCATTTTTTAATATACTTATTGGGTGAAAAGCTACTCGTTGTGTCCCATCTTTTATTTGATGTCTGCAACTTGTACCGTTAACCGCAATGATGACATCGTTTGGTGTTTTTCTAATAGCTGGAAAAAGCTTTAATTCTCCAATTTGCATTGAAACTTCATATTTGTCTTTTTCAAATCCAAAACTTCCTGCCATACCGCAACATCCCGAAGTAATAATAGTTGGTTTGTAGTTTAAAGGTAGATTTAAAATATCAAAAGTTACTTTTTGATTGCTCAATGCCTTTTGATGGCAATGATTATGGATTTTAATTATTTTTTTTTCTGAAGAAAATTGAGAAGATTTAATATTACCCAATTGGATTTCAGAAGCAAGAAATTCTTCAATTATAAAGCATTGCTTTGATATTTTACTAGCAATTTTATGGTCTTTTGCCAATCGAAGATACTCATCTCTAAATCCTAAGATTGCAGATGGTTCTATACCTAAAATGGGTATAGAAGCTGAAATATTTTCATGCAAGTAAGCAATGTTTTTATTTATTATGGATTGCGCTTCTTTAAGGAAACCCTTGGATAATAATGCCCTTGCACTGTCCAAATGGTCTATAATAATTACTTTATAATTTAACTTTTTAAGCAAATTAAATGCATCCCTAGCGATTGAAGCATCTAAAAAATTACTAAACTCATCAATAAACAAAACTACTTCTTTAATAAAAGTATCACCTTGAAAATAGGTATTTTGCGATGTTCTATTGAAAGGTTTAGATGTAATAATAGGCAAACTTCTTTTAACTGCAATACCAGTAATATTTTTAATAATTCCTGCAGTTATCATATTGGTAAAAACAAAATTTGACAATTTTGGAAATTTAGCAGCTATACTGTTATAATAACTACTTTTTCCAAATAAAATATCTGAAAATTTCCTTTTATTGGTCCTATGATATTGGTATAAATACTCTGCTTTTGCAGTAGCAATATCAACATTACTTGGACACTCAGAGCCACAAGCTTTACAACTCAAACATAAATCAAATGCCTCCTTTAATTCTTGAGAATCAAATCTATTTAAAGAATCGTTATTGGTTAGAACTTCACGTAGGACATTTGCCCTTCCTCTTGTGGTATGCAATTCATTTTTTGTAGCTTGATAACTTGGGCACATTACTCCATTTGAATGTTCTGTTTTTCTACAATCTCCACTCCCATTGCACTTTTCCGACATTCTGAGAATTCCTTCGGAATCTTCAAAGTTAATTAATGTCTCAATTACAGGTTCATTTCTTTCTTCTTTATAGCGCAACGATGTATCCATTGGAAAAGCATCAATTATCTTTCCTGGATTAAAAATATTATTGGGATCAAATGTATTTTTAATTCGCTTTAACAATTCATAGTTAATGTTTCCAATCATTAGGGATAAAAACTCTCCTCTTACTATACCGTCACCATGTTCTCCAGAAAATGAACCCTTATATTTTTTAACTAATTTTGCAACCTCTGTAGTAATCTCCCTAAAATATTGAATGCCTTCTCTTTCTTTTAAATTTAAAATAGGTCTTAAGTGTAACTCTCCAGCTCCAGCATGTGCATAATAAACTGCTTTTTGATCAAATTTATTCATCAGTGCTGCAAATTCACGTATGTAGTTTGGCAAATCAATAAGTGATACAGCAGTATCTTCAATACAAGCAACTGCTTTATAATCACCTACCATATTACCTAATAACCCGAGTCCAGCCTTGCGAAGTTCTAATGCATTGTTAATTTCATTTCCTTTTAAAGTTGGAGATGCATAACTTAATTTTGAATTCTTTAATGAAATTAATAATTCGTCGACTTGGCTTATTAAATCATTTTTTTCATCTGCTTTAAGTTCTAGAAGTAGCAATGCTTTTGGAGAACCTTCAACAAATGTTCTGTATTCATTATAAACAACATTATTTTTCGTGCATTCTAAAATAATATCATCCATCATCTCACAAGTATGAAGGTTATGACTCATTACTGTTGAAACATCGTTTAAACAATTCTCTAAGCTTGCGTAATGTGATACTACCATAGCTGTGTGTTGCGGTGGCAAATCATCTAGTTGAAGAGTTATTTCAGTCGTAAAAGCTAAGGTGCCTTCACTTCCACATAATAATGCGGCTAAATTAATTGGCTTGTCTGAATCACTAAAAATCTGTGTTTTAATTAATTCATCCACTGCATATCCAGTATTTCTTCGATGAATTTCTGGTTTGGGGAAATTATTAATTATTTCTAACTGAGCTTCTTCGCTTTTTAATTCGTTATAAATTGAATTATAAATAGTTCCTTCTAAAGATTTTAATTTCTTTTTTTCTTCAAAAGTCTCTTTATTTAAACTTTTAAACGTCGCTTCATAACCATCGGATAAAATAGTTTTGAGTTCTACAATTTTATCTCTTGTAACTCCATATTGAATAGAAGTTGTTCCACTTGAGTTATTTCCTACCATACCTCCGATCATACATCGGTTTGATGTTGAGGTATTGGGTCCGAAAAAAAAACCGAATGGCTTTAGATAATCATTTAATTCATCTCGGATAACACCTGGCTGAAGGCGTATCGTTTTATTATGTTTATCTATGGAGATTATTTTTGTAAAATATTTCGATACATCTACAATAATTCCATCACCCACACATTGTCCTGCTAATGAGGTTCCTGCGGCTCGAGGTATTAACGAAGTTTGATGTTTAGTTGCAAAATCTATTAATTGTTTAATACCAGTACTGCTTTTTGGAAAGGCGACTGCCAAAGGTAACTTTCGGTAAACGGAAGCATCGGTAGCATATAAATATTGATATAGTTTATTGAAATGAAAATCACCTTCAAAAATTGATTTAAAATATGCTAATTTTTCTTTCATTAAGGGTATAAAAGTATTAAAATTCCATCGAGTTTTATGTTTTTAAAAATAATTAAAAACATAGCTTCTAGAATGAATCTCATAAAAAAGCCTACATTAATGATGTAGGCTTTTTTATGTATTAATGGTACTAATAATTTTATTTACTATAAAATAAATAGCAAAAAAAATCCAAATAATTACTATTGCAGAGTGTAAGCATATCCTAATGAGAAAATAACTCCTCCAATATTGCTCTCTCCATATTCATCTTTAATTTGAATTGAATTAAAACCATAAGATGCTCTTGCGTCTACAAATAATTGACCCATATCACCAATATTTTTACTAATACCGATCGCAAACGTTCCACCAAAATTAATAGTTTTTAAATCATCCTTTATATCAGTATTAGCGTTGAGTGATACCGCTTCAGATATTGGCATTGTAGCTTCGCTGTCTAAATAAAATTGACTTGTGCCACTATTTACTTGTGTTGCTTTTAATAAAATCCCAACATAAGGACCTATGGCAGCAGAAAACCTTAAATTATCTCCCCAACCAAATTTTATCAATGCAGGAACTTCTAAATATTGCAAATCTGATTCACTATCAAAAGTAGCATACAGAGGGTTTGCGTTTGTGATTAGCGGCAATCCAGTAAAAGGATACAAACTATTTAATGTTTCGCTTAATTCGTTCGCTGTAACTGGTTGCAAACCATTTCTCTCTCCACCACGATGTGTATAATTTAATTCAGCTTGCATAGAAACAAGCGCTGTTAACTTAAACTCAAAGGTTAAACCAAAATCAATACCACTTATTGATTCGTAATTATCTGTAAAAACATTTTCTGTATTGCTCGTTAAACTCCCTAAACTGTAACCTATTTTTGCACCTATTTTAATTTCAGTTTTTGTAGTTTCTGTATCAGACTCGCTAGTATTATCTTGTGCAAAGCTAGAAATACTAGCTCCTATAATGAATAAGCACAATAAGTTCTTGTTAATTAATGTCATAATGTTGTTTTAAATTTGTTTAAAAACTAATGTACTAATTTTTTATAATATAGGTAAGGTATAATCTACTAATAATAATAAAAAATGATATATAAAAAATATTATCAACTTTATATCCCTAAATATCAATACATTATATATTGATTCTAAAAACTTGTTATTTTTTTATTGGTATATTATATTTATTAAAAAACGTTTTTATTTTATTTTAACTAATCTTTAAAATTAATTTACCTTTTTTATCACCTGAAAATAATCGTAAAAATGTTTCATAAAAGTTTTCAATTCCTTCATAAATATCTTCGCGACTTTTTATTTTTCCTTGCATCATCCACATAGCCATTTCTTTTGCTGCAGATTCATATTCATTTGCATAATCCAAAACGACCATACCTTGCATAGTTGCTCTATTTACTAATAAAGACAAGTAGTTTTTTGGAGCCACAACATCCTTTTTATTATTGTATTGAGAAATTGCTCCACAAATTACTACACGAGCATTTAATCGTAATTTAGTTAATGCTGCATCCAATATTTCTCCTCCTACATTATCAAAATACACATCAATACCCTTAGGACATTTCTTATCAAGAGCTTCTATTAAATTTTCTGACTTATAATCAATGGCTTCATCAAATCCCAAATCGTTCAATAAGTAATCGCATTTTTCTTTTCCACCTGCAATTCCTATGACTATACATCCCTTTAATTTTGCAATTTGACCAACTAAACATCCAACTGCTCCAGCTGCTCCTGAAACTAACACAATATCACCTTTTTTAATTTTACCAACCTGCAAGATTCCAAAATAAGCAGTCATTCCAGGCATTCCTAATGCTCCTAAATATTTTGGCATTGGAACTATAGCGTCATCTACTTTGTAACAATTTTCTCCGTTTGTAGTATAGTATTGTTGAACACCTCCCCAATTTACAATACAATCACCGACATTAAAATCTGGATGGTTATTAGCCTCAATTACTTTACCGATACTTCCAGAACGCATTACATCACCAATTTGAACTGGAGGTATATACGATTTTCTATCCATCATCCAACCGCGCATTGCAGGATCTAAAGAAATATAATGATGCTGTATTAAGACTTCTCCACTTTTTGGCCTTACAATGGCGTTTTCCTCTAAATTCCAAGTATTACTTTCTGGTAATCCCTCTGGACGTTTTACGAATATTAATTGTTTGTTCATATTAAAATTTTTATGGGGTTGAATTTAATATAATTCATTTAATTTACCGTCAAATAATTACTAATTATAAAATAATAAAGTTCAAAATTTTCAACTTATATTTGAATTGTAAAACATCCTTCTTAACGCATGCGAACTCTCAAAATATTATTAAAATTTTTCCTGATTGTATTAATTTTAATAAGCGTTTTTGGCTTTTTGTATTACCATCATTTAAAACCCATTTATTCAGGTGAAATTTCATTAACTAACATAGAAAAAGAAACCACTGCATACTTTGATGATTTTGGAATTCCTCATATTTATGCCGACAGTCATAAAGATGCTTTAACAACACTTGGATATGTTCAAGCCCAAGATCGGTTGTGGCAACTGGAATTAATGAAAAGAATTGCACCTGGTCGACTGGCTGAGTTATTTGGAAAAAACCTTATAGAAAACGATAAATTCTTTGCAAGTCTTGGTATTGACGAATATTCTGAAAAATCTGTAGCTAATTTAGATCCTAATAGTGAAATTTATCTTTTGATGAGTTCTTATTTAAAAGGTATTAATCAATTTATAGATGATGGTCCCACACCGATAGAATACTCATTAATAGGTCTTAAAAAAGAACATTTTGTAATGAAAGACATCTACAATGTATTGGGATATATGTCTTTTAGCTTTGCCATGGCACAAAAAACAGATCCACTAATGAGCTCCTTGCAGGATAAATTAGGAGAAGAATATTTAAAAGCATTAAATATTGATATCAATTCTGAAACATTATTTATTAAAAATTCAAAAGAAGATATTGAAAGCTATAACAAAATGGCTTCACATATAAATGCCATTATGAATACCTCACCCATTCCTCCCTTTATTGGAAGCAACAGTTGGGTAATTAGCGGCGATAAAACAGAAAGTGGAAAAGTACTATTTGCAAACGATCCCCATATTGGATTTTCTCAACCCTCTATTTGGTTTGAAGCGCATATAGTAACTCCTAATCATGAGATTTATGGTTATTTTTTACCCTGTATACCATTCCCTCTTTTAGGGCATAATAGAGAACATGCTTATGGGTTAACGATGTTTGAAAATGATGACATTAATTTTTATAAAGAAAAGAATCATCCAACAGATTCTACTAAATATGTGACTCCGACTGGTTATGAATCCTATATTTCAACATCCAAAACTATAAAAGTAAAAGAGGAAGAGGAAATTATTTTTAGTTATAAAAGTAGTCGACATGGTCCAATAGTAAATGATGTATTAGCTACCATAAATGAAAGTTCACCTATTGCCCTATCTTGGATATTTACACAGTTCGAAAATAAATTATTACAGGCCATTTACACCATGTCAACAGCAAACTCAAAAGAAGATTTTAAAATTGGAGCATCTATGATTCATGCTCCTGGTTTAAACGTAATGTATGGAGATGCTAAGGGAAATATTGCTTGGTGGGCTTCCGCAAAATTATACAAATTTTCACCTCATGTAAAAACTAAATTTGTAATGGATGGTGCTTCAGGTAAGGATGATATTATTGAATATTTAGATTTTTCGCAAAATCCAATGGCTGAAAACCCACCTTGGAATTATGTGTATTCAGCAAACAACCAGCCAGATAGTATTGCTGGAATGATATATCCTGGTTATTATTTACCTGAAGATAGAGCGAAAAGAATTGTAAGTTTATTAAAATCAAAAAATAATTGGAATAAAAAATCTGCTAAAAAAATGATTAATGATGTAAAATCAACAGTATCAGTCGATATTATAAAAGAGATTTTAAACAACATTAATCTCAATTCTTTTAATAAACAAGAACAAGCCGCTATAGAAAAATTAAAATTATGGGATGGATCCAACAACCTTGATGAAGTAGCACCTACGATATATAATAAATTTATTTACAACTATTTAAAAAACACTTTTCAAGATGAAATGGGTGAAAAATTGTACCAGCAATTTGAAGAAACTCATATGATTAAAAGAGTTATTGCTGATCAAATGTTTAGCGATGAAATAATTTGGTGGGACGATATTACCACTCCAGATAGGATTGAAACAAAAGGTAATATTCTTTCCAAGTCAATAACTGAAACTGTAGCTGACTTAAAGATACAACTGGGAGAAGATATAAATTATTGGACTTGGGATAGGGTTCATATTTTAGAACATAAGCATCCTTTGGGATCTGTAGAATTTTTACGCAATTTTTTTAATGTAGGTCCTTTTCCAGTAAATGGTGCTTCTGAAGTAATTAATAATTTAGCGTATAAGAGAGATAAAACGGGAATTTATAATATAAAAGCAGGCCCTTCTACAAGACGTATTATAGATTTTAATGACATCGAAAATAGCATAAGTATTCTTCCTACAGGACAATCTGGAAATCAATTTAGTAAACATTATAAGGATCAAGCAGAAATGTTTAACACTGGAAAGTTTAGAAAAATGAAAATGAATAAGGAGGAGATAATAAATACCTCTACCCTTGTAAATTTTAAACCAAAATTTTAGTTAACTATTTTAAACAGTTTTAAAAATTAAAACTATTTTTTTTCTCTTTTTGGCATAGGACCACGAAGATGGATCACTAAACCGTTTAAAAAATTTCGAAGAATTTGATCCCCACATTCTACATACTTAGGATGTTTTTCATTTCTAAAAAAAGACCCGATTTCACTTTTAGTCACTTTAAAATCAACTAAAGCTAAGATATTTACTATTTCTTCGTCTCTCAATTTTAGGGCTACTCTTAATTTTTTAAATATATCGTTATTGGATAGTGCCATTATAGTTTCTATTAATTTTATAACATTTGTTCTTCAAACTTAATACCTAAAGCTTTCTGGATTTCATGAATCCGCTGCAATTCACTTGGTAAAATTAAAGCCAAAGATATTCCTGTTTTTCCGGCTCTTGCTGTTCGTCCACTTCTGTGGGTATAGTATTCGAAATTTTCAGGCAATTGGTGATGCATTACAAACGCTAGGTTAGTTACATCAATGCCCCTTGCAGATACATCGGTAGAAATTAAATACTGTAAAGTTCCTTTTTTAAACATTCTCATCACTTTATCTCTATCTCTTTGCTGCATATCTCCTTCTAAAGCATCTACAGAAAAGCCTTCTTCTTTGAGTTCTTTGACTAATTTTTGAACCCCTAATTTTGTTCTACAAAAAATAATACCTCTTCCTTCATTAAATTTATCTAACAATTGAGATACAACTGTTGTTTTTTCTTTGATTGAAGTAATTAAATATTGATGACTGATATTTGCGTTTACAAGAGATTCTTTATTAACACTAACTTTCACAGCACTTGGCTCCATATATTTTGAAATAATTCGAAGAATTTCCTCTGGCATCGTTGCTGAGAACAACCAGGTATTTCTAGATCCACTTGTGTAATTTAAAATAGCATCTAACTCTTTTTTAAAACCCATACTCAGCATTTCATCTGCCTCGTCAAGCACTACTGTTTTAATGCTTCTAAGGTTCACATTTCCTTTTTCAATTAAATCTATTAAACGTCCAGGAGTTGCGACAATAATATGAGTTGGTCTTTGCAATCGTTGCATCTGTTTATCAATTTTCTCTCCTCCATAAACAGCTTCCACAAAAATTTTTTCTTCATTAAATTTAGTAAACTTAAAAAGTTGTTTTTTAATTTGCTGAACCAATTCACGTGTTGGAGATAATATTAAAGCTTGTACTACTGCAGAATTGGTATCGATGCTATTTAAAATTGGCAGACCATAAGCAGCGGTTTTACCAGTACCAGTTTGAGCTAAACCAATATAATCTGTTTTAGTTTTCAGCAAAACCGGAATTGTTTTTTCCTGAATCTCAGTTGGAACTTTTATCTGAAGTTCTTTTAATGCTTTTATATAATTGCCATGAACCCCTAAATCTTTAAATGTTGTCATATTTTATTTTGAATATGCAAATATACGCATAGCAATAGCAGTATTTTATCTATTTGCTGTATTTATATGACATCAATATAACTATAATAAGTAGCGTATTAACTAGCTAAAAAGTAACATAAATACTAAAGAGGATTTTCAACTAGTTGTTGTTTTACAAAACAAGCTTGATATGCAAATATCATAAATTTAAAAAAGCAGTTAATGTTTGGGAGTTTATTGCATTACGAATTTTATTGCACCAGAAACTATCCACGCACTAAGACCGTTACTCCTATCGTATTGATGGAATCGAAGATCTACATTTTTAATTCCAAATTTCCAAACATTAGCTTTTGTAAAAATATCTGTATAAGAAACTCCAAAACCATATTGATTTGCATTGAATTTAGACAAATCGTAATCTGAAGTATAATAATTATCTGTTGAAATGTTTTCATTATAGGGAGCAAAATAATCTGCTGCTGTTTGGGTGTAATACCTAAATGAAGGATACAAAGTGAATTTATCACTAATTTTAATTGGAACTTCAACATTAGCCGTGTGCGAATTTACTCCCCAATCATCATAATAATATCGATAGTAGGTTCTAACTGTCAAAAATTCATTAATAAAATAATTAAACCTCAGACCTATCGGAATTTTATGACGAGTATCAGGTAACTTCTCAATATCATCAGCTAGATGAAATACATCTGTGTTTTCTCTTGAAGTATAAATAGGGATACTTTCTGAGTTTCCGATGTAAAAATTTTCTTTATCTTTAAAATAAACTCGCTGAATAGGGTTGGATAGCCAACCCTTTTGCTGCACAAGATCAAAAAATAAAACTCCTTGAGCATTTTTACTAACTATTTGAGATAAGCTCACGGAAACGGAATAAGTATTTCTAGATTTATCATTAATGAAATCGAAATTTTCAGGATTCCAAATAGGACCACTATTTCCAGATTTATCAATTTCAAATCCATCTTGATTCAATATAGAGACACCGTTAAAGTAACCATTATTTAAATCTTCACCTGCTTCTAAATACGAATCTAATTCTGTTGGGTATTCCGGAATCCAATTATCTAAATATACTTGGAATCCAATATTCAATTCTGTGTTTTTTTGATTAAATAATTTTGCAGTAGAACCACCAAATCCTTTAGAGGTATAGTCATATTCTGTAGCATAACTTGCATGAGCCTCCCAAATAAAGTTTCTATCATCAGAACTGTGACTATAAGCAGTATTTAATCCGTACCAAATATCCGATGCAGAAGCACCTGAGGCCGCAAGCCAAGGAGTACCTTTTGCACCGCTTTCAACAGATGCTCCTGATTTATCAAAAGGATTCAAATTACTTGAAGAAGCTGAAGTATAAGCTGATATTCCAAAATCAACAGTTAAAATATCATCCTCGTTAAGAGGAATTGAAACAACAATTGTTGGAGATAAATCAGTTAATTCTTCTGTTCCAATACCTCCTGTGACGGAAGCATTATCACCATTTTGTTCATAATAACTCATTAAAAAATCTACCTCAGTAGATTCAAGTACTCGCTTCTTATACACTTTTGTAGAATCATTCTGAGCAAATGTTGCTATCGTAAAAAAAAAGAGTACAAATTTGATTATATTTTTCATGTTTTAATGATGCCTAATTTAATTACAACCACAACCTCCACTAGTTTTTCCACCATTTCCTCCAGAGGTAGCTTCACGATACAATAAAGCATTTGTATTAAAACGATCAATACCATAGTTTGTTAATTTCATATCGGGATCATTAATATTTACTTTTTCGTACTCTTTTACAACAACGCATGAGCTAAAAGTAAATATAACAACAATAAGTAAAAATGCCTTTTTCATATTAATTCGTGTTACTTAATTTAATATTATTTGAAATATGTATTTTATTTTCTTCATCGATAATTATACAATCAACTCCTTTTAATTGATTGATAAAATCTAATCCTGTTTCAACTCCCATCACAAAGACAGAAGTCGAAATGGCATCTGCCAATTCTGCATTAGAGGTCATTATGGATGTACTAATTATTCCTGTGCTTGGATATCCAGTTCTAGGATCGATGATATGTGAATACCTTATTCCATCAAAACTAATAAATTTTTCGTAATTCCCAGAAGTTACTATTGCTGAATCATTTATTGGAAGCCATGAAAACACCTTGTTTTTATTTAAAGGGTTGGTAATTGCTACCATCCAATCGCTTCCATCAGCTTGTTTACCCCAAGCATTTAAATCGCCAGATGCATTAATAATTCCAGCTTTAACTCCTTTTTCTATAAGTAATGCTTTTGCTTTATCAGCAGCATATCCTTTTCCTATTGCTCCAAAGCCAATTTTCATTCCTTTCAGTTTAAGAAAAACGGTTTGCGCTTCCTTATCAATACTAATATTTTGATATCCAACTTTTTTAATGGAGTTAGAAATTTCCTCCTTCGAAGGCATTTCCCGCATGCTCCCATCATAGTTCCATATTCGATCCATGGATGCATAACTGATATCAAAAGCACCGTTGGTTAATGCTGAAATTGCTATAGAACGTTCAATTAAATCAAATAATTCTTTATCTACTTTAATTGGTTTTATTCCTGAATGTTTATTGATTAAAGAAGTCTCTGAATTTAAATCCCAAGAAGAAATCAGCTTTTCAATCCTAGTTATTTCAAAAATAGCACTATCAATATATTCGTTTCCTTCTTTTTCATTGGAAGCCACTACCGTAATATCAAAGCGGCTTCCCATTAAAATAAGAGTACGTTTAAAATTTTCCTGAGAAAAAGTACTCAATGAAAAAAGTAACAATAAAAAAGTAATGTTGTTTTTCAATTTTATTCAGAAATTGAATTAATTTTATTTATATATTCATTCGGACTGATTTTTAAATAGCCCATTTCACCTAATTTTTTTCCAGATTTATCCAAAATTACTACAAAAGGAAAATATCCATTTTTATTATATAACTCCGCTAATCCATTATTTTTTTTCTGTTGAATCTCTGATAAAGCATTTTTCTTTTTTCTTGGAAAATCTGCCCTTAACATTACATAATTATTCTTGGCATATTCTTTAAATTCTTCAGAACTCCAAATTTTCTTATCCAAATTTATACAAGGAGCACACCAGTCTGAACCTTGAAATACGAGGATTATTTTTTTATTTCCAACAACAGCTAATTTTTTTGATTCTTCTAAATCAGCTATCCAATTTTGAGAATATGCATTCACACTAAAAAAAACAACTAAGGAAATTAATAAAATATTTTTCATTTTTTTATTTTTAAATTCACTAGAATGTGGAGTGTATTTTCAGCAAATAAACCTAATTAAGAGCAATCAAAAGAAAATAAAATCTCAATAAAACCAAAACTAATATGCTAAACTACTTGAATAATTAATGCATTGTTATTCAAAATTACTACACTCGTTAAATTACCGTTAAAATAAGCTATTGTATACACTATAACAACTGATCATTAAATTTCCCTAATCTATTATTCTTTTATAATAGTAACGGTAGCTTTCCTTCCAGTGGTAAGATTCCATTGGTTGGTAGAAATAACTTCACCTCCTTCGTTAAATATTCTTAATTCGGCAGTATTTGGACCCGACGAACCTTGATTCAATGCCTGGAACTCTACCTTATTAAAACCTGGTTGTAATTTAAACGTAAAACCACTAAAACCAGCTGATAAGTAAACACTAGACTTAATAATATCACCGTTAACATATATTCTTACTCTATCTCCATCTACATACTCATGATCTCTGTACATTATAGTTACATTTAATGAGCCTGTTTTCAGTTCTCCTAGGTATTGATCCCTTCCAAATTCTTCAGCTATTTTTTTGTCTTTTGTAAAGTACTTAGGGGCCTCATTGGATTTTAAATCTAAAAAATCATCTTCATGGGTGATGTCAAGCAATTTTGATTTTTCAATACCCAATTCAGAATAATCGTTCATTCTTAAAGGATTTTTAGATTTTTTAATATTTGGCAATGTGATTGCAGGAAGCTCCAAGCCATTCGGGGTTTTAAAATCGTCTTCTACAACTTCAAATTGTACCGAGTTGTTAGGGTTTTCAAATTGTGCTACTAATGTAGCTCCACAATTTATTATAAAAAAAACAATAACTAATAATTTAAATTTCATTCAATAATGTGATGTATGTACTTATAACAATTACTAAGCCAAAATTAAGGTTTTTTAAAATTATTAAAACTTAAATTAATTAAATTTATTCTAAAACAATAAACTAATTTAATAAATGCAAATTACGATAGCCTTGTTATCTTTGAAAAAAAAATCGTGAATTTATCAATAAAATTATTTAAAATAATAAGTACACTTGAGGCATTGTCTTTTTTAATATTATTGGGAATTGCAATGCCTTTAAAGTATATTGCTGACCTACCAGAGTTCGTAAGTATTATTGGGATGGCTCATGGTATTTTATTTGTTTTATACATACTTGGTGCATTGGTAATGAAAAAAATAAAAAAATGGTCAATACAAACATTATTAATTGTAATTTTATGCTCAATCTTACCTTTTGGACCCTTTTATGTAGAACGTAAATATGTGTGATGATTAAAAAAATTATAGAAAAATATGGTGAGTCGTTTCAAACCCTTTTGACTGAAAGCGGAATGAGCAGCAACATGGCTGCGATTTTTAATATCTTTATTATAGCATTATTGTTTTTTGGAATCATGTATTTTATTGATCAATTAATAAAAGAAATTATAATAAAATCTTTTAAAGCTTTTAGAAAAAAAGGTAAAAATGCATTAGATCATTATTTAATATCAAGCGATCTTCCCAAATACTTAGCTCATGCGATTCCTTTATATATCATTTGGAGTTTTACTCCGGAAATATTAAAACAATTCCCGCTTTTAATAGTCAAGCTAAATTGAATCTAATAGGGAACGCTAAAGAATTATGGATTGCAGGTATTAGAGATATTCAAACTCAAAGTGAAGAGCTTGCCGATATTTTAAATAAACCAGGATCTGCAAATGATGCAGCGCTTGCAGAAGTTGTCAATAATGCAATTGTATCCACCAATAGTTTAGTGAGTTGGCTAGAAAAGGAAAGCGCTAAAAAAACAGGACCCTCTGGCATTGGAAAGGAAAACTACAATTGGTATCAAAAAAATGTCCACTTAGTTCCCTTAACCTGGGATGATCAAGTGATGTTATTAAAACGAGAATTAACACGTGCTTGGACTTCCTTAAAACTGGAGGAGCATAGAAATAGGGCATTAGCTCCTTTACCATTAGCCAATACGCCCGAAGTCTTTAACGCGTTACAGGAAAAATCATTTCAAAGTTTAATTGAATTTTTAAACACGCAAGATATACTTACTATTAGACCATACTTTGATTCAGCTATGCGTGCACACAAAGTTGATTTTGTAGCTGAAAAAATGGAAGAATTATTCGGTTTAAATTTTTAAATGAAAAATAGTATTATCTG
>UPTG01000445.1_pt1 | contig 33686 bp, 33 predicted proteins | sample 2160121 | NCBI WGS metagenome assembly UPTG01 (sample SAMN06266255, study PRJEB28933) | marine metagenome | isolation source: Columbia River Estuary | place: USA:Columbia River Estuary, USA | collected 2014-07-27
CTTTTTGGAAAATAGAAGAATAATCTTAATATGATAAATTCAGAAAAAATTAGAGAATACTTTCCTTCTTTAGGAAGGGTCGATGCAAACAACAACCCAATCATCTATCTGGATGGTCCAGGGGGAACTCAAGTTCCGATTCAAGTAATAGAGGGTATTTCACAATACTATATTAGATCAAACGCTAACACTCATGGTGAGTTTGTGACTAGTAAAGAAACAGATTTCATGATGGATGGTGTAAGGGAAAGAGTCTCTGAAATGTTAGGTTCAGAAGGGCCAAAAACAATTTCTATTGGTCAAAACATGACAACTTTAAACTATAGTTTAGCTAGGGCTTTATCAAGAAAATTTAATGAAGGCGATGAGGTAATCATAACTGAGTTAGACCATGAAGCAAACAGGGGGCCTTGGAAAGTTCTTGAAGAGGTAGGTGTTAAGCTAATCGAAGTCAAGCTTTTAGACAATGGCACCCTTGATTACACAGATTTTAAAAATAAAATTAATAATAAAACAGTAATGGTTTGTATGGGTATGTCCTCTAATGCTCTTGGAACCCTCAATGATTTTGTTGACATAGGGAATTATCTGAAAGATAAAAACTGTCTTTTTTTATTAGACGCAGTGCATTATGCACCACATTTTTCAATAAATGTTCAAGAATTGGGCTGTGATTTCATGCTCTGCTCTGCATATAAATTCTATGGACCACACGTTAGTTTTCTTTATTCAAAACCAGGGCTGCTAGATAGCTTAACAACCGATAGGCTAGTTGTTCAAGATCAAGAAGCGCCTTATATTATTGAGACAGGAACACTAAATCACGCTGCTTGTTCTGGAGTTGCCTCAGCTATTGACTTTATTTCGTCTATAGGTGAAGGTTCCTCTTTAAGAGAAAAGTTAGAAAGCGCATATAATCAAATAAGTATTCATGAATTTGAACTTGCGAAACACCTTTATGACTCACTGCAAAAAGAGGACAAAATTACCATTATAGGTCAAGATTTTTCAAGTACAAAAAGGACTCCAACTGTATCTTTTGTTCATAGTGATTTCTCTCCTCAAGACGTTTGTAAAAAATTAGCAAGCGAAAATATATGCGCTTGGGATGGACATTTTTATGCTCTTAAAGCAATTCAGAAACTTGGTTTGGAGCCAGCAGGAGGGGTTACGAGGCTTGGAGTTTCACTATATAATACTAAGCTAGAAATTGACAGGGTGGTTGAGGTGATAAAAAACTTATAATTTCAATTGGTTAGTTTATTGTAAAACCAGTTCTTGAAAACCATACTAGTCTCTTCTGAGGCATAGTTTAGGTCCTGAATGTTTAAAAGCTTTACCTCTTTGTTGCTATCCAGCTCGCTTAATACTTTTTTAAGTTTTTTAGGGCTATAGTTTCTAATTTTCTCAATCTCTACAAGTCTGCTTTTTGAAGCTGCTATATACTTGTCTTCCTTAATTAAAAGGTGCCAACAAAGACTGTAGGGCATGTACTGTTTGGCATCCCTAAACTTATATTTCAGTTGTTTTTTAAGCACATTTGGGTTCTTGTCATAGAAATTTTTAATAACAGACTTTAACTGAGGTCTGCCAGAATGATATGATCTAAAATACTCTCTTTCAAATCCGGCAATATTTGCTGCTTTAGACTGAGCTGCATTATAGCTTGGTCTAATTTTAAGAGCACTTTTGATCATGTTTGATATTTTTTTTAATGGCCGGGTGTTATATGTTTGCGACCAATTACCTCTCAACACAGCTTTATTCTTAACAAACCATTCTTCAGGACTGCTTTTTTTTATCAAAAACATGTCATCATTAAAATATATGAATTTTTCTGAAAGGCCATTTATTTTATATAGAACAGCATCAATTGAGCGAACATTAAATGTTGGCAGAAAACCTTCAGCTCCATTAAATATTTCTTTATGATCAACAATGTTTACTTTGTCTAAAGGAGCAAATTTTTTTATCTCTTCCAGATTAGGAGATTGACCGTCTGTAACAATAAATATTTTTCTCACAAAGGGTGCGTATTTTAAAATTGAACCAATGCAAAAAGTAATTTCATTTGATTGTAGGTATTGTTTTTTAATATCACTTCTTCCGCTGAGGTATTTATCATACCTCATTTGGTAGTCTGGGTCCGACCCGTCAACCCATGTTATAACTGCATCTATTGCTTCCATTTAAACAAAATAAAAAAGCTTATAAATAGGAGTATTCAGAGATTTAGATATTTTTAAAGCGACATCTAGACCTGGAATAAACTTGTTTTTTTCAATTGAAATGATTGTTTGCCTGCTTACGCCTGCTCTGTTAGCAAGCTCTTCCTGGGTTAGCCCACCCCCTTTTCTAAAATCTTTTACTCTATTTACCAGCATATGTAAAACTAACTTTACAAATATATAAAAATATTTTGTAAAACAAACTTTACTTTAATGATTATTTTATATAATTGTAAAACAAACTTTACTTTTATAAAGTATAGTTAACTTTACATTTATCTATATTATTGATTTTAAATGTATAAATTACTTTTAATTGTAATACAAAAAGATGTTAAATAATCATTAAAACTAAGGTAATCATTAACCTCGTATGTTGATTTTCCTAGTTTTACAAAAAATTTTATTCGATGAAAAAAATATTCACCTTATTAATGTTTACAATTCTAGTCTCTTGTAATCTAAACAATAGCAAACAAGAAGATGTAGAGGTATCGACGTTAAACGCTTCAGACGGAGTCTATAATATTGAAAACGAAACTAGTTATATTACTTGGACAGGTAGAGAAGTTTCTACTAGCTACCACTATGGGACTATTAATTTTGCTTCTGGTCAGTTTGAATTATCAGGTGGATTGATTTCTACTGGGGAATTCATTGTAGACATGTCGACAATTAAGAATGACGATTTACCCACGGATTTTGCAAAAAATAGACTTGAAACTCATTTAAAGTCAGATGATTTTTTTTCTGTTGAATCATATCCAACAGCTAAAATATCTATTTTGGATTCTGAAATTATTTCAGATGGTAAGTGGTTAGTTTCAGCAGAGCTAACAATTAAAAGTTATACTCATCCTATCCAATTTGAAATAATAAATTCGATGGATGGTTGGAAAGCAAATCTAGTTTTTGATAGATCTATGTATGATATCCAGTTTAGATCGGGAACATTTTTTGAAAAGCTTGGTGACAAAATGATTTATGATGATATAGAATTAGAAATTAATCTTAAAACTTTATAATATGAATTCAAATAGGCCAAAATGTGGGTGTGGAAATACATCAAATCCAGAAGGGTATTGTGATGGATCTCACCTAAATAAATAATGAGTAAAATTTTAGCTTTTGGGGCATCAAACTCAAAAAATTCAATTAACAGTAAACTTGCCACTTATACAGTGAATAAGATTGCTCCAGATGAGTCAATCATTATTGATCTTAATGATTTTGAAATGCCTATTTACAGCGAGGACAGGGAGAAAATAGAGGGTATTCCAGAAAAAGCATTAAAATTCAAAAAACTAATTAGCGAATGTGATGGGATAGTAATATCTCTGGCGGAACATAATGGTGCCTACACCGCAGCCTTTAAAAATATTTTTGACTGGATATCTGTAGTTGAAAAAGTAGTTTGGTGTAACAAACCTTTATTTCTATTAGCAGCATCAAATGGATCAAATGGTGCTAAGACTGTTTTACAGATTGCTGAGGAGCGTTTTTCAAGACAGAGTAACCTCATTATACCTGTGTTTTCATTTCCAAATTTTAGTGATGATTTTTCAGATAAAGATGGAATAACAAATAAGTCTTTAAATGATAAATTTGAAATTCAAATCAGGGACTTTAAAAACCAAGTAGAGTCATCACTTGATTCCTGAAACAATTAATGTTCCGTTCCATTCACCATCTCCTCCATTAAACCATGATTCTGTTTTATTAAATCCTGCTTTTTTAAAAAATGTAATCCAACTTTCTTTTGGAAACATCTTCATGATATTTATACCACAGTCTTCTTGCCATGAATGAGAAGGCTTATTTTCTTTATAATAATCAATACCCATTATCAATCTTCCACCTTTTACTATCCAGTTATCATGGATATGCTTGATTAGCATATCAGGATTTTCAAAATAATAGAATACTTCCATTGAATGAACAAGATCAACCTTATTATCTGGACTCCAGTTCATTAGATCTGTACAATAGTATTGGCTATCCCCATCAAGCTTTTTTGCCTTCTCAATCATATTTAAAGACCCATCAACACCTATTGCTTTTTTACATTTAGGATCACAACCTACTTTTCTAACAACCCAACCATTCCCACATCCAGCATCAATAAAACTATATTCTTTAAGTTCTTTTATTGAATAATCAAGCATATTTTTTACAGACTGAGAATGTCCTTTTTCCATTCCCTCATCTTTACCATTAATAACCCAATTACTAAAAACTTTAATAGGGGAATTCATTTAGTCTACTTTAATTAATTTATGAGTGATTTTAGAATCACATATTGAAACAACATATAAATTAGAGTTATTCAAGTCGTCTATTTGAGTATAATACTCCTCGTTAATTAACTCATTTACAAAATCAGGAATAGTATTGCTGTGGCCAACAACTAAGGTGTTTTCTCCAATATTTGATTTTATAAAATCATCAAATTTAAAATCTGATGTAGAATAAATAATAGTTTCAATATTGTTATTTATTGCTAAAGGTTGAGCCGTTCTTATTGTTCTTTTATAGTCAGTTGAATAAATCTTGGATATCTCTTTATCTAAAAAATAATTTTTCCAATTTTGAGCTCTTAATATACCTTTCTCATTTAAAGCTGGATTGTTCTCAGACTTATCAACTCTAACCTTTTCAGCATGTCTTATAAGATAAAACGTTGAGCAGGTTTCATGAGAAACCTCGCCCAATAAAAAAGTAAGTAACAATAATGTTTTTAACAAAGTCAAAGGATAATTTTTCTTTTACTTATAACATAAATTAAGTATGCTATAATGATTACAAGTGGTTCCCAAATTAACAGATAGTATGGCCAATCACCAATAATTAAAGGATTACTAACTTCAGGCGGTGCATTTACATACATATAATTTGATCCAAGCAAAAAGTTTAGAGGCATGATTATAGCCATAAGAATATTTAAATGTATCCAAATCTTAAACCAGGAAAACTTAGGTAGCTTCATTCCTAGGTGGAGAAACATAAATATTGGTAGAGCAATTATTAAACTATGTGACACAAAAAAGTTAAGATAGTACCTCAAGGTTCCGTCAAAATAATTAAGTTGAGGAGTTAAAATTGCCATTATACCTCCAATGATTCCTGTATAATATACAAACTGGAACAACCGCTCCTTCTTCTTAACAAAAGGAAGAATACAACATATAATTGAAGAAATACCACAGAGATGAAGAGGAATATTATATTGAAGATCCCAAGTACCATTCATTAAAGGAAATAAATGTTCTGCAATAAAATCAATAATCATAATACCACCAATGGCATACGTGACCTGAATTTTACGCTTTCTATCTAAAAATCTGCCAAGAATTAATGGAATTGATATAAATATTATCGAAAACAAAGCCCATGTTTTCCATTCATCGGACATGAATTCAATGACATATATTGGTATTGGGTTGTCTTCCATTAAAGTTGGTTTTCTTTAAAGTTATAAAAACTATTTAACTAAGATTATAGTAAAAAGACTTTCTTAAAAGATCAAGGCTTTTTGGGACAGCAGAATTAGCATCTTCATTACCTTCAAATTCAAGAGATATATATCCCTTGTAATTATTTTCCCGCATTAGCTTTCCAATGGAGGTGTAGTCAATATTAATCTGATTAAAAGCAGGCCATTTTGCACCACCAAAATATGTTTTGGCTTGAATAAGACATGTATGAGGGGCAAGTTCTGAAAGTTGCTTTTCACGATTGTCAAAAAAGTTTCCTGTATCTAGAGTTACACTTAACCAAGGGGAATTAATAGCATTCACGATTCTCATTACACCTCCAGAGGTTAATCCAAGGCCCCAGTGATTTTCAAGCCCAAGAACAACCCCGCATTTCTCAGCTGTAGGAATGCATTGCTCTATAGAGTCTATAACCCACTTAAAACCTTCATCTTCAGTGTATCCGTCAATTACAGTTTCTATACCTTTGTTATCCATTAACACATCAAACTCTGATTTATCACCCTGTGGCTTAGTTGTTCCCCACCTTCCAGTATTTATTCTAATAGTTGGAATTCCAAGTGAATATGCAACTTCAATTTGACGTTTTGTTAATTCAATATTTTCTTTTCGCTTATCAGGATCAGGACTAACAAAACTCTGATGAGTTGAGAGACCCATTATGTCTAATCCAGAATCAAAGGCTCTTTTTTTAAGTTTTTGTAAGTAGCTGTTTTCTTCTGACTCCATTTGGATTAACAGAAGCTCTATTCCATCAAATCCAAATTCAGATGCTTTATCAATACAGTATTCAATAGGTGTTTCACGACCATTAAATTGCCAAAAAGAGTACGTAGAAACTCCAATTGGGTTATGTTTAATATTTGTAAGACTACTTTTTTCAGTAGAATTTAAATTGGAGCAACCGATTAATGGAGCACCAAGTGAAGCGGCAGTCAATGATTTTAGGAGGGATCTTCTTTTCATGTTAAAGCAGTTATTTTTTTATTGTAATTTAGGGATTCAAAAATAAAAACAAAATAATATGAAAATTTTAAAAACAATTTTAGCCTTATTTATTTCATTTACTGTGTCAGCTCAAGCTGAAACCGTAATGAACTTATCTTATTTAGACATACCTATTCAAAAAATAGGCAGGTTTATGGAATTACACGAGCAAGTAACTAACATGCAACAAGGAGATAAAAGAACTCTTCAAGGACAATGGGTGACAAGTCATTATTATGGATCTGGACCATCTGTTGTTATTCAAGATAATTATATGAATGCTAATGATGCTATTAATGATACACCTTGGGTTCATGTTGGAGAAAAATGGGAAGCAGCAAGTGAAGATGAAAGAAAAGAAATGGGAGCAATGGTTAGTGAGTATCAATCATTTTGGAATGGTCATACTGATGAAATGAGAAGGATTGACTGGCAAAACGATCATATTTTCAATGAAGATTCTGATTTTTCAGGAAACTTTATACTAGTTATAGGCAAGTATAATACATCTGGAAACCAAGGTGATATGGGACAAGCATATCATGACTGGGTTACAGTTCCAGCTGTTGAATCAGGAGTTGCTTTGTTTGGTAACCACAGTTATCATCTAACTGGCTCAGGCTCTGACGTAATGGTAGCTAATGGATATAAAAGTATGCATGAATTTGCTACAAGTTTAGAAAACGCAACTTCTGGATCCACTGAGGCTAGACAAAAATTTTGGAGTCTAGTTGAGGGAGATCATGAAGATCAAATATATATCCACCAAGGACATATAGAAAATGGAAAATTTGTAAGAGCAAGCTCTAACTAATTAACGCTTATTAAACTTCACAAAAACCCCTCCTTTTAGAGGGGTTTTTTTTACTTTTAATAGTATGAATAAGCTCATTTTAACTGCTTTATCTTTTTTCTTATTACAAGGATGTTTTTTAAAAGAAAACCCTATAAACTCCTCTATGAAAGGTGATGGTTTTTTAAAAGAGATTCTTAAAAACAAAGAAAATTATGAAATACAGATTATATATACAGAAATAAAAAGAGACAAAGAAGGTGAGCCAGACTTTATGGATTTTGAATTTCAAGTGGATGAGAATAATTATTTTTATCCAGCAAGTACTATAAAACTTCCGATCGTAATTTTAACTCTAGATAAAATTAATGAACTAAGATCTAAAGGGATTAATGTGTCCCTTAAATCAAAAATCACGCTTTCACCATTAGATCAAGAAATGAGTCTAATTCAAAAAGATAGTATCACATCTTTTCAGAATCTTATTGCTGATATTTTATTAGTGAGTGATAATTCTGCTTCAAATGTGTTAATTGACTTTATTGGATATAACCATTTTAATGCCAAGATGAATCAAGCGGGATTCAATAAAACATATTTAAATCATAAGTTTAGCCCTGATCCAAATTATACTATCGATTGGGAAATAAAAACAATGTTTAATGATCTAATCTCTTCAAATGAAGAGAGAGATATAGTTACAGCTGACGATAATATATTAGGTTTAAAAAAAGGAGAAAAAAAATTTAAAGATGGTATAGTTGAGCTTGGTTCTCTTGACTTCTCTCAAAAAAACAGATCTTCAATAACTGACATGCACAATATTATAAAAAGAATAATATTTCCTTCTAAGTTTGATGCTGATAACGCCTTTAATCTTAATGTTGAAGATTATGATTTTTTGAGGTATTGGATGAGCAGGTTTACCCATGAAGACCTTGGAAATAAATTTACAACTGATAAAAAGTATTTTGAATCATATAATAAGTTTTTTATTCATGGAGCAGATACTATTGTAGCAAATAAAAATATTAGGGTCTACAATAAAATAGGTCAGGCATACGGAACATCTACAGATAACGCATATATAAAAAACTATCAAGATGATGTAGAATTTTTCCTAACAGCAACAATATATACAAACAAGAATAATATTATTAATGACAATGTATATGAGTATGAAGAAACGGCAATTCCGTTTTTAGCAAAACTATCTCAATCACTATACAATAAGCTTAAAGACTAGTCTTTAACAAGTCCAAGATCAACCAACCTTTGGTAAAGGAAATCACCAGCTGTTGTATCATCAAATCCTTTAGGATTGTCTTTGTCTACACAAGTCTCTAGACAATTTAGGGGCATTTCAAGTCTTGGGTGTAAGAAAAAGGGTATTGAATATCTAGAGCTATTCCATAAATCTTTAGGAGGGTTTACAACTCTATGAATGGTTGACTTTAATTTATTATTAGTGTGTCTGGAAAGCATATCGCCAATATTTACAATGATTTCATCATCCTCTGCAATAGCATCAACCCACTCTCCATTATTGCTTAAAACCTGGAGTCCTTTCCCTTGAGCTCCCATAAGAAGTGTAATTAAATTAATATCACCATGTGCTGCTGCTCTTTCTGCTTTGTCAGGTTCTTGTGTTATAGGAGGGTAGTGAATTGCTCTAAGAATTGAGTTTCCGTTAAAAATATGCTTATCAAAATATGTTTCATCTAAATTTAGATAACAAGCTATAGCTCCCAAGACATGTCTCCCGGTTTCTTCCAAAAGTTCATATGTTTTTTGCCCGACGGAATTAAACTCTTCAAGTTCATTAACAATTACATTCTTTGGATATTTATTATCTAACTCAGGTTCATTTTTTACATATTGTCCAAAATGCCAAAATTCTTTTAAGTCTCCTACATTTCTACCTTTTGCATGTTCTTTTCCAAATGGAGTAAACCCCCTTTGACTTGCAAGCCCACTTATAATATACTTTGATTTAATTTCATTTGAGAGATTAAAGAAATTTTTAACTTCATCATAAAGAGACTCTTTAACAGAATCATTTAAAAGATGACCCTTTAAAGCAATAAATCCAATCTCACTAAATCCCTTTCCAAGATCACTAATAAATTTTTTTTTGCTATCAGGATCTCCTGTTAGATAATCGTTCAAATTTACTTGAGGTATTCTATTCATTTTTTATTTATTTTTTGAAATCATTTTTGTAATATATTTTCCTAAAATGTCAAATTCAAGGTTAACAATACTTCCTGAAGTAATATTTTTAAAATTTGTATTCTCATAAGTATATGGAATGATTGCAACTGAAAAAGAATCAGAAGTGGATTCAACTACAGTTAAGCTAACACCATTAATGGTTATTGATCCTTTTTCAACAGTTATGTTTTTTTGAGAATGTTCAAAGACATATTTCCAACTTCCATCAGTTTCAATCGCCTCTGTGCAAATGGCAACTTCATCCACGTGACCTTGAACTATATGACCGTCAAATCTAGAATTAACAGACATTGACCTTTCAAGATTTACAATATCTCCAGGTTTTACTTTTCCAAGATTTGTCCTGCTAAGACTTTCAGCAATAACAGTTACTGTGTATATATCATCATTAATATCTACCACTGTTAGACAAACTCCGTTATGACAAAGGCTTTGATCTATTTTCAGCTCTCTTGTGATTGGAGATTTTAGTGAAATATTAAGATTTCCTTTATCTTTTTGAACTTTATCAACAGTTGAAGTGCATTCTATTATACCAGTGAACATTATTATCTTTATTTTTGATTTGTAAAATTACTAATTAAATTAACTAGTGTTAAAATCCAAAAAAATAAATATAGGAATTTCAATAGGAGACCCTAATGGCATAGGAATTGAAATTATTCTTAAAGTGCTTTCTGAAAGCCACCTATATGAGAAATGTAATTTTATAATTTACTCCTCTTTAGATTTAATTGTCAAGCAACAAGATTTTTTCAAGATTACAACGTTGCCTTTGAAAAAAATTGACTCTTTAGATAAAATAGTTTCAGATCACATTAATATTAAAGAAGTTTTTTCTAGTTCTAAATTTGAATTTGGTAAAAAGGATAAAGAAATTTCAGCTAATGGTATTATTTCTTTTAAGGAAGCAGTAGAGGATGCAAAATCCAAAAAAATTGATATTTTGATTACAGCTCCAATTAATAAAAGTTTGTCTTACTCTAGCTCATTTAAATTTTCGGGCCATACCGATTATTTAAAAAACACATTCAATATAGACCCAATGATGCTGATGGTATCAGACAACTTAAAATTAGGACTATTAACAGAACATATTCCTCTTAAAGATGTTGTCAGCGAAATAACTACAAAGAAAGTAATCCAAAAAATTAAATCTTTAACAGACACTCTAAAAAATGATTTTTTAATTAAAGCTCCCAAGATTGCAATTCTTGCTATTAATCCACATGTTGGTGATAATGGTGTAATTGGCAGTGATGATCAAAACATATTAATACCTGCGATAACAGACCTTAATAAGGATAATAATTTAATATTTGGGCCTTTTTCTGCAGACACCTTTTTTTGTAATGAAAACCATAAGCAATATGATGGTATTATTGCAGCATATCATGATCAAGGTTTAATACCATTTAAAACAATTAGTTTTGGTAACGGAGTTAATTATAGTTCTGGATTACCCATTATTCGTACATCTCCAGACCATGGAACAGGATTTGATATTGCAGGGCAAGGAATAGCAAGTACATCCTCATTCATACAGGCTTTAAAAGTAGGATTGGATATATATAAGTCAAGAAATACGATAGATTGACATTAAATAGATAAATTTTTATAAATTTGCCGCTCAATAGTTAAGTGATGAAATCGCTTTCGCCATATTTAATTAAATTTTCGGGTTTGAAAGATGGATTACACTGCTTTAACTATGAGCTTGGTAATAAGTTCTTTAAAAATTTTGACTATTATGATTTTCTTGATGCTAAATTATTAGCAAATCTTGAACTAGAAAAAAAATCAACACTATTAAATTTAAAATTTTTATTTAGTGGTGAAATAGATGTTCAGTGTGATGTTTCTATGGAAAGTTTTACTTTACAATTTGAAACAGACTACTCAGTAGTTGTAAAATTCAAAAACAATGTTGTATCATCAGATGACAAGGTTGTTTTCTTACCTGCAGGGTCTCACAGTCTAGATGTATCACGTATGATATACGAGAGCATCGTACTGGCTGTTCCACAAAAAAAAGTTCATCCTGGAATTGAAAACGGTTCATTAAAATCAGAAATAGCAAAAAAATTAGAAGAACTTAAACCCAAAAAAAATTTTAAAGAAAAAACTGACCCTAGGTGGGACAAATTAAAAGACTTATTATAAATGGCACATCCTAAACGTAAAATATCTAAAACTAGAAGAGATAAACGTAGAACGCATATTAAAGCTGAAAAACAGCAAATATCAACATGCAAAGCTACCGGTGAGTCACACTTATATCACAGAGCCCATTGGCATGAAGGTAAACTTTATTACAGAGGAAAAGTTTTAGTTGATTCTTTGGAATCAGAAAAAAACTAGTATCTTAAATTATCAATTTAATTGTCTAATGACATTATTGATGTTAGTATGATATCTAACAAAACAAACAAAATAAAAGCCGCTATTACTGCTGTTGGAGGCTATATTCCCCAAGACTTTATTTCCAATAAAGATTTAGAACAAATGGTTGACACAAATGATGAGTGGATAACCGCTAGAACCGGGATTAAAAAAAGAAGAATTCTTAAAGAAAAAGGGAAAGCCACTTCCTATTTAGCAATAAATGCTGCTAAAGATTTATTGAATAGAAATGGTGTAGATCCAAAAACTATAGATCTAGTAATTCTTGCTACAATAACTCCAGACTATCATGTTGCATCTACAGCTCCAACTGTAGCCTCAGAGATAAAGGCACTTAACGCATATGCTTTCGATATAAATGCAGCATGCTCAGGATTTTTATATGGTATGTCAACAGCAACTAGCTATATAGAATCAGGTAGATACAAAAAAGTTCTTCTTATTGGTGCTGACATGATGTCTTCTATTGTAGATTACACAGACAGATCAACTAGCATACTATTTGGTGACGGAGCTGGAGCTGTTTTAGTTGAGCCCAGCATAAATGATTTTGGGTGGGAAGATGAGTATTTAAGATCCGATGGAATTGGAGCAGAATGGTTAAAAGTTAAATCGGGAGGCTCAATGTATCCGACTTCACAAGAATCATTTGAAAATAAATGGCATTATATAACTCAAGAAGGAAAGACTATATTTAAGTCAGCTGTATCGGGGATGGCGAATGCTACTGAACAAATTATCATTAGAAATAATCTAAAACCAGAAGAAATTAAATATCTTCTACCTCATCAAGCCAATAAAAGAATTATTGATGCTACCGCAGAAAAGATTAATTTAGATAAAAATAAAGTTTTAATGAATATTGAAGAATATGGAAATACTACTGCCGCTACGATACCTCTACTAATGTATGATTATGAAAAAGAGTTTAAGCAGGGAGATAAATTAATACTTGCAGCATTTGGAGCTGGTTTAACATGGGGTGCAGCATATTTAACATGGGCATATAATTAAACTATTTAAAATGGATATTAAAGAAATACAAAATCTAATAAAATTTGTCTCTAAATCTGGTGTTGAAGAAGTTAAAATAGAAAGAGAAGACTTTAAAATTACAATCAAAACAAAGAAAAATATTACTCAGCAAATAGTAGTTGACGATACTACTAAAATTCCTGTTTTACCTTCTGCTATTTCAAATGTTCATCTAGATACTTTAGAAGAAAATGCCTCTAAAACAAAGTCTACAAAAGCAGAAAACGAAAACCACATAATAGTAAAAGCACCAATAATTGGAACTTTTTATAGAAAACCTTCTCCAGATAAACCAAACTTTACAGAAGTTGGACAAATTATTGCTGAGGGAGATATTCTATGTGTAATTGAAGCAATGAAATTATTTAATGAAATAGAATCTGAGATGTCAGGAAAAATTGTTAAAATTCTTGTTGAAGATCAAAGCCCTGTTGAATTTGATCAACCACTTTTTATTATTGACCCATCATAAAAATGTTTAATAAAATATTAATCGCCAATAGAGGAGAGATAGCTATGCGTGTCATTAGGACATGTAAGGAAATGGGCATTAAAACTGTAGCTGTATATTCAAAGGCAGATGCAGAGAGTCTCCATGTTCGTTTTGCAGATGAAGCTGTTTGTATTGGCCCTTCTGCAAGTGCAGATTCATATTTAAAACCAGCCAATATAATTTCAGCTGCAGAGATTACAAATGCAGATGCAATTCATCCGGGATATGGATTTTTATCTGAAAACAGTAAATTTTCGAAAATTTGCGATGAACACAAGATAAAATTTATTGGAGCTTCACCTGAAATGATAGACAAAATGGGAGATAAAGCATCTGCTAAAGAAACGATGAAAAAAGCAGGTGTCCCAACTATTCCTGGATCTGAAGGACTTGTCCCAACTTTAGAAGAGGCTCAAAATATAGCACTTGAAATAGGTTATCCAGTAATGCTGAAAGCAACAGCTGGAGGAGGAGGAAAAGGAATGAGAATAGCTAAAACTCCTAAAGATTTAGTCACTGCTTGGGAATTAGCTAGGCAAGAATCAAAACTAGCTTTTGATAATGATGACATGTATCTAGAAAAGTTTATAGAGGACCCAAGACATATTGAAATTCAAATTATTGGAGATTCTTATGGTAAAGCTTGTCATCTTTCAGAGAGAGATTGTTCTATTCAAAGACGTCATCAAAAACTAATTGAAGAGACACCGTCACCGTTTATGACGAAGCCTCTAAGAAAAGAAATGGGAGAAGCTGCAGTAAAAGCTGCAGAATCTATTAAATATGAAGGAGCGGGAACTATTGAATTTCTTGTTGATAAACACAAGAATTTTTACTTTATGGAGATGAACACAAGAATTCAAGTTGAACACCCAATTACTGAACAGGTGATTGATTATGATTTAATACGTGAACAAATACTTGTTGCTTCAGGAAAGCCAATTTCTGGTAAAAATTATTTTCCTAAACTATGTTCTATAGAATGTAGAATCAATGCTGAGGACCCAACTAATGACTTTATGCCAAATCCTGGTAAAATTTTAACACTTCATTTTCCTGGGGGTCACGGAATTCGAATTGACACACATGTTTATAGTGGATATTTAATACCACCTTATTATGACTCAATGATAGCTAAATTAATCACAACTGCACAAACTAGAGAAGAGGCTATAAATAAAATGAAAAGAGCTCTAGATGAGTTTGTGATTGAAGGTGTAAAGACAACAATTCCTTTTCATCAAAAATTACTTGAAAACCCAGATTTTTTATCAGGCAATTATACTACAAAATTTATGGAGTCATTTGAAATGTAGATTTAAATTATCTTCATTTCAATTAATTTTTCTGCTATTTGAATAGTATTTGTTGCAGCACCTTTTCTAAGGTTATCAGCAACAATCCAAAGGTTTAATCCGCTTTTGATACTAAAATCTCTTCTTATTCTACCAACAAAAACCTCATCTTTATTTGATGAATTAATTGGCATAGGATATTTATTATTATCAGGATCATCTTCAACAATCAATCCGGGAGCCTCACCTAAAATTTCAAAAATATGCTCGATTTCAAATTCTTTTTCAAATTCTATATTTACAGATTCACCATGACATATTTCGATAGGCACTCTAACAGCTGTAGAAGTTATTTGAATGCTTTTATCGTTCAAAATTTTTCGAGTCTCATTGATTAGCTTGTTTTCTTCTTTAGTATAACCATCCTTTTCAAAAACATCACAATGAGGCAGTAAGTTTTGATCTATTGAATAAGGATATACTTTTAAAGAATTCTCGCCGTTTCTTTCACCCTCAAGTTGATCTATTGCATCTTTACCTGTTCCAGAAACAGATTGATAGGTTGAGATTACTAGTCTTTTAATTTTATATTTTTCATGAAGAGGAGCCAATACAACAAGCATTTGCATTGTAGAACAATTTGGGTTCGCAATTATAAAGTCTTCTTTTGTTAAAGCTTTAGAGTTGACCTCACTTACAATTAGTTTTTTTGTTGAGTCCATTCTCCAAGCAGAAGAATTATCAACAACTCTTGTACCATTTTCTGCAAATTTTGGAGCCCACTCCAAAGAAATTGAACCACCAGCAGAAAATAATGCAATATCTGGCTTCATATTAACAGCTTCATTTAGAGAAACGATTTTATAATCATGTCCGTTAAACATAATTTTATTTCCAACAGATTTCTCTGAGGCAACAGGAATGATTTCACTTACAGGAAATTTTCTGTCTTCCAATAGTTTAAGTAAAACAGTTCCAACAACTCCGGTTACTCCTACAACAGCTATTTTCATTTTTTTTTATCTATTTTCATTTTTTTATAATATATAGAACGACTTAAAGGTTCATATTTATCTTTTTCACCAATAACAACTATATCTTTTTTTTTATTTTTTCTAAAACTATAATTAGCAATATTTCCTGATTTTTTACAAACCGCATGAACCTTGGTAACATACTCTGCTACTGCCATTAAATTAGGAATGGGTCCAAAGGGATTGCCCAGATAATCCATGTCTAAGCCTGCAATAATTACTCTTATACCACTATTTGCAAGTTGATTACAAACATTAACTATTCCATCATCAAAAAATTGAGCTTCATCAATTGCCACTACATGACAATTTTTAACATTATCTAAAATTTCAGATGAATGTTTAACTTCAGTTGATTCAAGTTTGCTTTCATCATGTGACTCAATATAATTTTTGCTTCTAGAATCAATTGTTGGCTTAAAAACTTTAAATTTTTGATTTGCTATTTTCGCTCTTTTAATCCTTCTAATAAGCTCCTCAGTTTTACCAGAAAACATTGATCCACATATTACTTCAATCCAACCGAATTGTTCATTATTATATGCAGGGTTTTCTAAAAACATTTTGTAATTTGATTTACAATTAAAGCAAATTTATCAAAAAGTAACTCATTATAATAATAAACGATAATGTTTAAAAAAATAGAAAATAAAATAAAAGAAATTGCTCTTCAAATTCATAATTCATCAGATAATGAAAATATTTATGAGGATTCAAAATACATATATGAGTTAGCTGTAATCTACAAGTTCCTTTCTAAAAGAAAAAAAGATTCTCAATGGGAATTACATTCAGAAAAACTAAATGAAACTCTTAAAAAATTAAATTTAAATTCAGAAAAATCATATGATCTTCCATATAATGAGAGTGAAATAACACCATTAATTGACTCTATTAAAGATTTAGTTACTGAAATACCAGAATCGGATGATGATAAATGATCCTCAACTTTTTATAGTACCAACACCAATTGGTAATATGGAAGATATCACCATAAGAGCAATTGAAACCCTTAAAAAATCAGATTTAATTTTAGCTGAAGACACTAGACATGCCAAAAAACTTCTTGATCAATATCAAATTTCAACTAAAACTAACAGCTATCATTTAAATAATGAACATAAAAAAGTTGATGATTATATAGAGTTAATGATTTCTGGCAAGAAAATTTCCCTAATAACTGATGCCGGAACTCCATGTATTTCGGATCCGGGGTTTTTACTAGTTCGTGAAGCTATTAAAAAAGACATAGTCATTACATGTTTGCCGGGTCCAACTGCATTGATACCGGCATTAGTTTTAAGTGGTTTGCCTAGCGAAAGTTTCATCTTTGAAGGATTTTTACCACGAAAAAAAGGAAGAAAATCTAAACTAATTGAGCTTTCTCAAAATATCAGAACCACAATTATATATGAATCTCCTTACAGGGTTGTAAAGACACTAACAGAGTTCATAGAATATTTTGGAGAGGATAGGCAAATTAGTTTGAGCAGAGAAATATCAAAAATATATGAAGAGACGTTTAGAGGAAGCATAGCTGAAGCCATAAAATATTTTTCCAATAAGAAAATAAAAGGTGAGTTTGTTATATGTATTGACAAAAAGCAATGAATAGCTGGATAGAGGCAGAACAGCCAGCTCATAAGAACATAAAAAATCTTAATAAGATTTTAAAAATTCCGGAATTTATTTGCTCCTTATTACTTCAAAGAAATATAAACTCACTAGAGAAAGCAAAGCAGTTTTTCCGACCAAATCTTGATTTACTTCATGATCCATTCTTAATGAAAGATATGTTAAAAGTTGTAGAAAGAATAGAATTTTTTAAATCTAAAAAGATTATGATTTTGGGTGATTATGATGTAGATGGAACAACATCTACTGCCATGCTCTATAAGTATTTTAATTTTAAAGGATTTAATGTTTCTTATTATATTCCAGACAGGTATCAAGAAGGATACGGAGTATCTCTAAAATCTATTGAACATGCTGAAAAAAATAACTTTTCTCTAATTATAACTGTTGACTGTGGAATTAAAGCTTTAAATCCAGTAGCTTTAGCAAACTCAAAGGGTATTGAAGTTATCATTTGTGACCACCATCTCCCGGGAGAAAATTTGCCAAAAGCATATGGAATAATTAACCCAAAACAATTAGGCTGTAACTATCCTTTTAAAGAATTATGTGGGTGCGGAATAGCATTTAAATTGATTACTGCCCATAACTTAATGTCAAATGATCAATGTAATATTAATGCTTTTATCGACTTTACTGCAATTGCAACAGTTTCTGATATGATGCCTTTGATTGATGAAAATAGAATAATGGTTTTCCATGGTTTAAGGACAATAAATTCAAACCCTAGAACTGGGCTTAGAAATTTTTTAAAATCAATTAATAGTAAAATCGATGAATCAAAAATTTCATTTAATATTGGTCCAAGAATTAATGCTGCGGGAAGAATGAAAAATGGAAAAATAATTGTTGAGTTATTAATAGAGGAGGATGTTGAAAAAGCTAACATTCTTTCAAATGAAGTAGAATTTCTTAATCAAACTAGAAGGTCAACTGAAAAAAACGTATTAGAAGAAGCGGAAACACAAATAATTCAAAATAGTTTCACCAATATTGTATATTCTAATTTGTGGAGTAAAGGAGTCCTTGGTATTGTTGCTTCAAGACTTATCGAAGGATCTTATAAACCTACAATTGTAATGACTGATTCAGATGAGCAGTTTTTAACTGGCTCTGTGAGATCAGTATCAGGCTTTGATGTATATGAGGCTCTATTGAAATGTGAGGATAATATTTTTCAATTTGGGGGACATAAATACGCAGCTGGCTTAAAAGTAAAGAAATCAAATTTTGAAAGTTTTAAAATACAGTTTGAAAACACTGTAAAAGATTCAGTTTCAGGTAAAATGTTCCAAAAAACATTTTTATACGATCTTTTAATTGACTTCTCTGAAATCACAATGGAGAATGTTAAAATTCTTCAACGAATGTCACCATTTGGTTTAGGAAATAAAAAACCTGTATTTAGAACCAACAATTGTTTTTTAGACCACACAATGAAGTTTGTTGGGAAAGAGTCACAAATTGTAAAATCAAAAATTAAGGATGAATCTGGGAAAGTATTATCCTTTATTAGTTTTGATAACAAGGAAGCCCTTGTAAATATAAAGTCAACATTTGATATTCTCTATACAGTTGATGTTAATTCCTATTCAGGAAAAGATGAGATACAGCTTATGCTAAGAGAAATTTATATAAAATAATAAACCCTGCCAAAGCAGGGTTTAAATAAATATAAATAAGCTTTAAAACTCTAATTAGAATCTAAACGTAGCTCCTAAATTCCAAGTTGTTCCTTTACCGAAGTAAACTAGGTTTTCTACATTAACTCCATTCCATGCTCTTCCTCCATCATTATGAAGATTCGTTTGAGATTGAGAAATATATTCTTCATCAAATAGGTTGTTGATATTAGCTCTTACAATTGTCTCATATCCTAAGAAAGTTGTTTTGTAAGTTGCCCCTATATCAACTAAGCTAAAGCTTGGCAGCTCAATTGAACCTCTATTATTAGAAGAGAAAAACTCACTATCTAATGGACTGAATCTTCCATGAAGATTAGAGTATGTTTGAAAATCAATATCAGCAGATAATCTGTCAGAAAGCTTATAATTAGCTCCTAAATATAAAACTGTTTGAGCAGCATCACCGATTTTAACACCATCTAAATAAAGTGTTCCAGTTTCTCCTGCAGCTTGACCATTATCATTGTAGAAAGATGTACCATTGAAGTTTTTAGAAAATTTCCAATCACCTAATGAAGCCATTCCACGAAGTCTCAATCTGCTTGAAGGAAACCAAGTGAATTCTCCTTCAATACCATTATGAGTTTGCTCTACATCATCATAAATTATCGTTATTCCCTGATCTCCAATTGAAGTAGATCTACTGAAGGTTCTGTCACCCCATACTGTTGAGTAAGCATTTACTTTTGCTTTAAAATTAGAACCTGTGTAACCATAACCTAGCTCAAAAGATGTAATCTTCTCAGATGTGATATCTTCTGCTTCTGTAAAGTCATAATCTGCATTTGTAAAGACGCCATCTACTAGTGGAGGTCTACTTATTTGGCCAACATTAATAAATACATTTGCTCTATCAGTCATGTTGTAGTTTGCACCACCTTTTATATAACCACCATTTACAGTAATTTTTCTACTCTTTGTATCAGGTTGAGTAGTATAGAAGTGCTCTATCTGATATTTCTGTGTAGTTGATCCTAATTGAAGAACTGCTGAAAACTTATCATTACCAACGTATTCAATTAAACCATTAATACCTGTCCAGTCGTTATAACCAATGTAGTATCTCTGAGTTCCATTTGGATCATCCATTCCAAGGTTTTTAAACGGAGAAGATTCATATGCAGTAGTAACTACTGTTCCAATTCTGTCTCCATTTCCTGAGAAGTTATTTCCATTAATTGTAGATATATATCCGTCAAGACCTAAGAAATCACTAATACCTCTTCTGTGGTATGCTTTGTATGATCTTAAATCAACTCCAAGTTCATATCTGAAATTATCTGAATCTATCTTAATTTTTGATATTCCACCAATCCAGTTATGAGAATTCGTTGAAAATCTCCTTACAGTTGTATCTGCACCCCACTTACTAGGTAGTCCATCTATGGTATTGTGATACCCAAGGTTCATGCCAGCAAAAGGTCCGCTGTCAGGAACATGTGCTCCAGCTAAGTTTTTTGAAACCGCAGTATTCCAGTTAATTGTATAATCTGAGTTTCTCCATTCAGCATGATCATCCATATATTCTGAAAAAGACTCTCTAAAAGAAGTAGTCCCATAAGAACCTCTTCCTCTAAGACCAGTTCCACCACCTCTACCTGCAGAAGCATATAAAGATGTCGCCAAGGTAACCCTACTGCTAATTTCCCAATCCCAGTTAAGAGTTGCTAATGGTTTGTGGTAATAGTTTCTCAAAACTGAGAATTCTTCACCTTTGTAATCTCCGTATAGTTGATTAAATTTTCTAAAGTCATCACCTTGAGCAGGACCATAATCTAGATAATCTTGTACCTGTGTTCCATAATATGCTTGGTGATGCCACTGACCGGCACCAATAACTGAAAGGTTAAATTCATGATCTCCACCTCTTGGTGTATACCCAACAGAAAAAGCATAAGTTACACCCTCACCTTGCATACCATTTCTCCATCCATCACCTTGCCAGAATCCAAGTAAATAACTTGATGACCAGCCTAATTCATTAACACCAGTATTCATGTATGCGGTTGTTTTTTGATAACCATTATCACCCAACATAAGTTTAAGTCCTGATCCAGGAGTTGCTTCAGCAGCTCTTGTGTTAACTGAAACTGTACCCCCCGCTGAAGGAACAGCAAGAGAAGTAGATCCAAGCCCCCTTTGGAGCTGAACACTAGAAGCAATGTCCATTAGTCCTGCCCAGTTTGACCAGTATACCCGTCCATTTTCCATGTCATTTACAGGTTGACCATTTATGACGTAAGCAGTATTAGTGAATCCAAATCCCCTAAGGTACATTTGGCCATCACCATAACCACCGTTATCTTGATTGGTGTAGACACCAGGAGTCCTCCTAAGAGTTTCAACAAACTCTAAGTTTCCTCCTTTAAGTTCTATTTCAGCACCAGTTACTGTACTAAATGCAATCGGAGTTTCACGCTCTTTTGCAACATCTACAACTTTCGATGTCACAGTTACCTCTGAAAGAGCAATTGAATCAAGCGACGCATCTTGTGAATAAACAGCTGTTGTTAATAGAGCAAATAAGATTAAGCTTAATTTTTTCATTATTATTTTATTTGATTTATGACAAAAGTAAAATTATTCAAGAGTTTTTACACGAACTAAATATTAACATAATCTAAAGATTTATCTAGATTTTTATGTCAACTCATTTCTTTAATATTTCACTAATCTTTATTGTAGATTGATCAAGTTTATCTTGCTTTCCTTTAATGATATCTTTAGCTATTGATTTTCCTAGCTCAACACCCCACTGGTCATAGCTGTAGATATTTAAAATTGCGCCAATTGTAAAAATTTTGTTTTCATACATTGAGATAAGAGCTCCTAGATTTGAGGGAGAAAGCTTGTTAATAACTATTGAATTGGAAGGTTTATTACCATCTATATTTTTGTGATTCTCGCTCTCGGAAGAGATTTTACCCATCATTAATGCATTTGTCTGAGCTAAAAAATTTGAAGTCAAAATATCATGTTGAGCTTTATCGCCATATAGAGATTTTTTAAAAGCAATAAAATCAGAAGGGATAATTTTAGTTCCTTGGTGCATTAGTTGAAAAAAAGCATGCTGAGCATTTGTTCCTGTTGAACCCCAAATAATAGTACCTGTTTCATAATTAATTTTATTACCATTTCTATCTATGCTTTTGCCATTACTCTCCATGCTGGCTTGTTGTAAATAATCTGGAAGTTTTCCAAGAAATTGATTGTATGGAAGGACAGCTTCCGTCTCACATTTAAAAAAATTATTATACCAGATACTGATTAGAGCAAGAATTACAGGGATGTTTTTTTCAAAAGGAGAATTTCTAAAATGAAGATCCATAGATTCAGCACCCTTTAAAAACTCTTTGAAGTTTTTTGATCCAATTACAATAGAAATAATTAAACCAACTGATCCCCAAAGTGAAAATCTGCCTCCAACCCACTCTGGAATAGAAAGAACATTATTAGATAAAATACCAAATTCTTTTGGTGCTTCAGTATTATTTGAAACAGCTATAAAATGATCTTTTATAGATTCTATATTAGCCTTGTCTATAAACCATTTTCTTATTTTTTTTGCATTTTCAAGTGTTTCAATTGTGGTAAATGTTTTTGAAACAATAATAAAAATAGTGGTCTCAGGATCTAGTTTTTCAAGTAGTTTTGATGTAAAATCAGGATCAATATTAGAGACAAAGTGAGGGTTAACCTCATGGCTATAATAAGACAATGCTTCAGTAATCATTTCAGGTCCCAGATGAGAACCACCGATTCCAATATTAACTACATCTGTAATTTTTTTACCAGTGTATCCTAGTTTATTACCATTATTTATTTCATCTGAAATACTTATAATTTTATCAAGTGTATCGTTAATCTCTTTTTTTAAATTGGGGTTTTTTATTTCACTTGATCTTAACGTAGTATGAAGAACAGCTCTTTTCTCTGTTTCATTAATAACGGAGCCGTTAAAATATTTTTCAATATTATTCTTTAAATCAGTTTCTCCACACAGGTCAATTAAAAGTTTGAATGAAGAAGAACTTAGTCTGTTTTTTGAAAAGTCTAAATAAAAATCCTTCCAACTTATTGTAAACTTTTCGAGCCGATCACTTTCTTCAAAAAAGCTTGAAATATGATTATCACATTCAGCTTTGAATTTTTTATCAAGGCTTGCCCAGGAACTTAAACTGGTTGGATCTATTTTTGATAACGCCATTAGATGGAAGTCTTATTTTTAATTATCACTGAATCAAGTTCAGATTTGATTAAAACAATATCACTAAAGTACTTATTTTTTAATGACTCATTAATTGGCTTTGCTTCTGGAAGTTTTTGTTTAAATGGATCTACTTGAATTCCATTTTTCCAAAATCTATAACACACATGTGGGCCAGATGTATTCCCAGTCATCCCTACCCATCCAATAACATCTCCTTGTTCAATAAATTGCCCAACTTTAACATTACTTTTTCTCATATGTAGATATTGAGTGTCATAGGTGTTGTTGTGCCTAACTTTCACATACCTCCCGTTTGCTCTGGTATAACTGGACTCAATAATAGTTCCATTAGCAGTAGACATAATTGGTGTTCCAACAGGAGCTGCAAAATCAGTGCCTTTGTGTGCTCGAACTCTATTACCGTATAAAGCTATTCTTCTTCTTAGGTTATATCTTGATGAAATTCTTCCAAATTTAATAGGCGATTGTAAAAATGCTTTTCTTAGATTCTTCCCATCTTGATCTAAATATTCTACAATCCCTTTTATAGAATCAGTTTCATATTCAAAGGCGTACCTTTCAACACCTTTATGAACAAAATAGGCAGCTTTTATTTTGGTTATTCCAACGGGAATTGAGTCATCAACATACGCTTCAGTATAAATGACTTTAAACTTATCTCCTTTATCTAATCTGAAGAAATCAATTGTCCAAGCATATATGTCAGATAAATAATAGGTTAATAATGGATCTTTGTCTTGTTCTTCTAGAGTGAGATATAAGGAGTTATTAATAATTCCAGAAGCAGATAAATCTTTATAAGTTCTAGTTTTTTTTAATGTCTTTCCATAGACACTGTCTTTCAATTGAATAAAAGAGTAACCTTCAATTGTAGGATGATACACGAATGCTTTTAGCTTTGGGATAGAATCGTTTGTATATATTAATGTATAAGGCTTTCCTAATTGAAGTTTTCTAAAATCTACATCATTTTTTGTTTTTTGAAGTGCTCGATATATTTCAGGATAATCAATTCCCTGATCTTCTAAGATGTCTCCAAACGTATCACCTCTTCCTACTTTTTTTTCTTCAAATGAGTACTTACTTTCATCATACCCATATTTGTATTTAATTGGCTGTACTTTCAATGGCTCATTTGAATCTGAATTACATGAGCTTAAAAATACTGTAAGAATGAAAACTAAGATTGAACTCTTTTTTATCATTATTTGATTATAATTTCTAGGGGGTTGGCAATTCCAGAAAATTTTTCTAGATCAGCTTTAATAGATCCAACTAACAAATCAGCTTGAATTCTTATTGGAATTTTATTTTTATCATTTGTCAACCACATTGTAATGCTACCCTCACCTTTAAATATTCTACTTCTGTCTGTAGCGGGCATTAGCTTTAAACACTCAACTTTTCCAAATTTAGTATTTATAACTTCTTTTCCAAGGTACTTAAGTGCTAGTTCTCGGTTTTTTGAATCATAAAACATGTTTATTGTATAATAATCGCCTACTTCAATACTGTTTGGAGAAAAGTTTTTTCTAAGGTAATATAAAGAGGAGATAAGATCTTGAACGTTTTCTTCTGTTGGAATAACTTCCAGTGTACCCTTTTTTATATTATTTACACTAGCCTTGTTTCCTTGTGAATCAAAAGATATTTCCAGATCTTTAGTGTACCCTCCTTCATAAGTATCACGTTTAAAAAAAACGGGAGACACCTTTTCATTATCAAAATAACTGCTATAATAATCTTCGACTTTGAAAAAGAGCCTTGCTAACCCAATTGTTTTTCCATATCCAGAAGCCAAAAGATTCTCATCGTCTAGACTGTCTTTTTTTGATAAACTAAGGGAAGCATAACTCGCATTAAAAATTCCATAATGAACTCTATATTCAAGTTTTTCTCCAGCTTTAAAAGGTTCAGATAGTTTGGGTGGACTAGGTTGACTGAAAATTACATTAATACTAAAAAGTAGAATCTGGAGATGTAGGAAAATAATTTTCATTTTTTACAAGTCAAAATTAATTAAAATTAATTTCTTAATTGATTAAAAATAGATCTACCTCTATTCTTTCCAAGAAATTGTATTAAATCTTCTTGATCAGCATCTTTTAACCTCTTGAAAGATTTATACTTATCTAAAAGTTTGTCTTTTAAAATTGGGCCAACACCTTTTAATCCATCAATACCTGATTTAAGAGCCTCTTTGCTTCTTCTGTCTCTATGAAGGTTAATTGCAAATCTATGAGCCTCATTTCTTAATTGCTGAATTAATTTTAATGTTTCAGATTTCTTGTCGATATATAAAGGGAGAGAGTCATTGGGTTTAAAGATTTCTTCAAGTTTTTTTGCAATACCTATTATGGCAACTTTGTTTTCTAAGTTTAATTTTTTTAAGCTTTTAACACCAGAAGATAATTGACCCTTTCCACCATCGACCACTATTAAATTTGGTAAATTTTCATTTTCCTCTAACAGTCTTTTTAGTCGCCTATAAATAACTTGCTCCATTGAAGCAAAGTCATCAGGGCCATCAATATTTTGAATTTTAAAATGTCTATAATCTTTTTTTGAAGCTTTACCATTCTTAAAAACAACACATGATGCAACTGGATTTGTTCCCATCAAATTTGAATTATCAAAACATTCAATTTGTATAGGTTTCTCTTTAAGCTGTAAATCTTTTTTTACCTGCTCCATGATTCTGTTGCCATGAGCTTCAGGATCAATAATTTTTATTTGCTTTAGTTTGTCTATTCTATAAAACTTTGCATTTCTTTCAGAGAGTTCAATTAATTTTTTTTTGTCACCTGCTTTAGGAACATTAATTTTAAGAGGTTTGGGAAGGTTTAATTTAAATGGCACAATCACTTCTTTACTCTGTGATTGAAATCTTTGTTTAAGCTCTATTACTGATAATCTTAATATCTCTTTATCAGTTTCCTCAAGCTTCTTTTTAACTTCCAGCGTAAACGATCTAATAACAGCTCCATATGAAATTTGTAAATAATTAATATACGCATATGATTCGTCTGAGACCATTGCAAAAACATCAATGTCACTTATCTTAGAATTAACAATCGTTGACTTAGCTTGGTAATTATATAGGATGTCCAGTTTCTCTTTTATTTCCTGTGCTTTCTCATATTTAAGGTTCTTTGAAAATAACTTCATTTTTCCTTTTAGTTCATCAATGGATTTCCTAAAGTGACCCTTGATTAAGTTTCTAATTGATTTTATGTTTTCTGAAAATTTTGCCTTAATACTTTCTTCTGTCTCTTTTTTTATCAAATGATTTAATTCATGATTTAAAAAAGGATAAATATCTTTAATTAGTTTAATCAGAAATCTAGCACTATAAACATTTGTAAAAGGACCATAATACTCTCCTCTTCTTTTCTCAACTTTTCTTGTATAAAAAATGTCAGGGATGGGCTCTTTAACTATACAAATCCAAGGATATGATTTATCATCTTTTAAAAGAATATTATACTTAGGTTGATATTTTTTTATTAAGTTATTTTCTAATAAAAGAGCATCCATTTCTGTATCAACTATTATTTTCTCAATTTTCCTTATACTTTTAACCAGGAGCCTTGTTTTTTTGCTGTCATGGTTTTTAGTGAAATATGATGACACTCTTTTTTTTAAGTTTTTTGCTTTACCTATATAAATTATTTTTTCATCATCATAAAACTGATATACTCCTGGAAGTTCAGGAAGAGATTTAGATTGAATATGAAGTTCAGATTGTTTCACCAATACAAAATTAAGCCTATTTTTATTTTATATTAATGTTGATCATGAATAACAGTAAATTTTTTTTAAGAAAATCTTTTAAAAAACAAAGATCATTACTTGATATTAATCAAGTACAAGGGCTAAGTAAAAGGATTTTTGAAAATCTTCTTGAACTTAATATATGGGATAAAAGTTTTTATCATTTATACCTATCTAATGAAATAAATAACGAGGTAGAAACAGATGAAATTGTAAACTTATTATTTATGAAAAATAAAAGAGTTTTTGTCCCTAAGATTCTCGGGAAAGATCTTCTAAACATAGAAATTGACAACAACACAAACTATTTTTTGAATCAGCTGGGAATAAGAGAACCAATTAGTTCAAATCAAAAAGACGCAAGCCTACTTGAGGTTATATTTGTTCCCCTTTTGATTTTTGACAAACTAGGACATAGAGTCGGTTACGGGGGTGGTTATTATGATAAATTTTTAGAAAACATTAAAGAGGATGTTTTAAAAATTGGCCTTTCTTTATTCGATCCTATTGACGAAATTCAAGATATTGAAAAACATGATATAAGTATGGATTATATTATAACCCCAAAAAGAGTGTATGATTTTACTCTAAGTTAGAGAGACACTTTTTTGTTAAAGATTAAAAGTAGAATTACTCCTGTGCTTATATAAGAGTCTGCAAAATTAAACACATATTCAAAAAAGGTATACTGATCACCGCCAATAAAAGGGACCCAACTAGGCCAATTCCATGTTGCTAATGGAAACTGTATCATGTCAACAACACTCCCATAGAACAAGGGAGCATATCCAGACTCAGGAAACAATGAGGCCACCTGACCATAACTAGATGAAAAAACTAACCCATAAAAAACAGAATCTATTAAATTCCCTACAGCTCCTGCAAATATTAAGCAAACACAAACTATTAATAATTGAGATCCTTTATTTTTTATAATACTTTTAAGCCAAAAGCCGATACCAATACAAGCAAATATTCTAAAAATGGTTAAAATTAGTTTTGCTGTATTATCATCTAAAAAAGGTATGAGATTATTTAATTTAGCTCCCATCGCCATTCCTTTGTTCTCAATAAAGAGTAATTTAAAAAATCCTAGATCAATAATCGGAGATTCTCCATAAGTTGTTAGGGGGTAATTAAGTTTAATATAGATCTTTACAAACTGATCTAGAAAAATTAATAATAAGATAAATATTACTGATTTTTTAGCATCAATATTTTTTAGCAAATAATTCAAATCAATAAGATTTATTTTTGAATGTTTTTAGCTTCAATACTAAGGGTTGCATGAGGCACTATTTTAAGTCTTTTTTTATCAATAAGCTTACCAGTTACTCTACAAATTCCGTATGTTTTGTTTTCAATCCTAACAAGCGCGTTTTTTAGGTCTCTTATAAACTTCTCTTGTCTTAATGCTAATTGAGTGTTAGCCTCTTTTGACATAGTTTCAGAACCTTCTTCAACTGATTTAAATGTTGGGGATGTATCTTCAGTTCCATTATTGCTGTCGTTCATGTATGCACTTTTTAGAAGATTAAGATCAGTTAGAGCTTTTTCAATTTTCTCATTGATTATTTTTCTAAAACCTTCTAATTCTTTATCAGAATATCTATTTTTTGAATTTTTACTCATTTTAAACTTTATTTATGGTTATGGTAGTTGTAATATTATCAAATTCAATAATTTCTCCCCCATCTAACTTTTCGCTAAAATATAATTTTATTGCTAGAGTTTCACCCTTAACATAATCTAAATTGGAATTTATAGCATTCTCAAGGTCAACAGATCTCTTGATGTTTATTTCGATCTTATCAGTTACCTCCAGCCCCTTACTTTTCCTTATGTTTTGCACCCTGTTAACTATCTCTCTTGCAATTCCTTCATTTACAAGGTCATTATTAAGATTTAGATCAAGCGCAATTGTCTGTCCCCCTCCACTTGCAACTGAAAGTCCCTCAATGTCTTTATAGTTAACCTCAACATCATCGAGAGTAATTGAAGCTTCAGTTTCTCCTATAATTAAGATCAACTTACCTGTATTTTCTAGTTTTTCAATTTCACTATTTGATAGAGCTTTTATTTCTTTTGCAACATCATTTATTATCCTTCCATACTTTGGGCCAAGCAATTTAAAGTTTGGCTTAAGCTCCTTGACCAATAATGAGTTTTTATCATCTAAAAACTCAATTGATTTGACATTTATCTCTGATATGATTTGAGATTTAGCATCTATAATCTCTTTTTTCTCAGCATCATTTTTTACAGGAATAATAATTTTTTTTAATGGCTGTCTTACTTTGATTTTTTCTTTCTTTCTGATAGAGAGAGCCAGGGAACAAATATTCCTTATTTGATTAATTTTATTTTCAAGCTTAGTATCTATTTGATCTGGAAAGGACAAAGGAAAACTTGACAGATGAACAGACTCAAATTCCTCCTTGTTTGTAACATTATTTAAAGATTGAAATATATGCTCAGAGTAAAATGGTGCTATAGGGGAAATAAGTTTACTAACATTTAAAAGACATTCATAAAGAGTTTGATAAGCAGATACTTTGTCGTTATTATACTCTCCCTTCCAAAATCTTCTTCTGGATAACCTTACATACCAATTACTAAGTTTTTCTTGAACAAAATCATTAATGTCTCTTGCAGCTGGTGTTAATTCATAATTCTCAAGATTATCATCAACTTTTTTAATTAAAGTATTTAGCTCAGACAAGATCCACCTATCTAACTCAGGCCTATCATCAATATTTATCTTAGCTTCTTTATATTCAAAGCTATCTATATTGGCATATAAACTAAAAAAACTATAGATGTTTTGAAGGGTTCCAAAAAATTTTCTTTTTACCTCTGCAACGCCCTCTTGATCAAATTTTAGATTATCCCATGGGTTTGAATTTGAAATCATATACCATCTAACTGGATCCGCTCCAAAACTATTTATCATTTCAAATGGATCTATAGCATTACCTAATCTTTTAGACATCTTTTGTCCACTTTTATCTAATACAAGGCCATTAGAAACAACATTTTTATATGAGATTGAATCAAACACAATAGTAGAAATAGCATGAAGTGTGTAAAACCAGCCTCTAGTTTGATCAACACCTTCTGCGATAAAGTCTGCAGGAAAGTTTGATTGACTATCAATAAGATCTTTGTTTTCAAAAGGATAATGTAGCTGAGCATAAGGCATTGATCCAGATTCAAACCAAACGTCTATTATATCTTTCTCCCTCCTCATTGGAAGATTCTCCTTTGATGAGAGCACAATATCATCAACAAAATCTTTATGAAGATCTACTTCATTATAATTACTATCTGAAGTATCGCCAAGCTTAAATTTTATATAAGGATTTGACTTCATAAATCCATGTTTTATAGAAATATTGATTTCATTAATTAGTTCTTCAATAGATCCAATTACTTTATGCTCAGTTCCGTCTTCATTTGACCATATTGGCAAAGGGACTCCCCAAAATCTTGATCTTGACAGGTTCCAGTCATTTGCAGATTTCAGCCAATTTCCAAACCTACCTTCTCCAGTAGATTTTGGTTTCCAATTTATATCTTTGTTAAGGCTATACATCTTCTCTGATAGGTCACTGATTTTAATAAACCACGATTCCATTGGGTAGTAAAGGACAGGCTTATCTGTTCTCCAGCAGTGTGGATATGAGTGAGAGTATTTTTCCACCTTAAATGCTAGATTTTGTTCCTTTAATTTAATTGCAATTTCAACATCAACAGACTTTTCTGGAATCATGTCTGGCTCATAGTATTCATTTTTGACATACTTATCACTTATTAACCCAAGACCTTTAATGAATTTACCTTTTAAGTCTACTAGAGGAACTTTATTCCCTTTTTCATCAAGTACTTGAAGAGGAGGAACCTCTGGCACGGCAGATTTTGCTGCTTTATAATCATCAGCACCAAAAGTAGGAGCAGTATGAACAATTCCAGTTCCATCTTCAGTTGTAACAAAATCACCAATGATTACTCTAAAAGCATTTTCAGGGTTTTCTATAGGAAGTGGAGATTCCTTCCATATTCTATCATATTTAAGGTTTTCAAGATCTTTACCGAGACAAGAACCTAAAATAAAATAAGGAATTTTTGAATCAGTATTTTTAAAACCATCAAGATCATTTTCATTATCAATTTTATAAAAGTTTTTATTAAAAACTTTTTCAATTAAAGCTTTTGCCAATAAAACGGTTGTCTTTTTTTTAGTATACTGATTAAATGTTTCAACAAAGCAGTATTCAATTTTCGATCCAACAGTTAAAGCAGTATTAGATGGCAATGTCCATGGTGTTGTTGTCCAAGCAAGAAAATAAAATGGATAGAAAGTTTTTAATTCCTCAGGCAACCCCTGTTCTAAACATTTAAATTGAGCAATTACAGATGTATCACTTATGTCTTTATATGCTCCTGGTTGATTAAGCTCATGTGAGCTAAGACCAGTTCCAGCAGCTGGTGAATAAGGTTGAACAGTATACCCTTTATAAAGAAGCTTTTTATCAGAAATATTTTTAAGAAGCCACCAAACAGTCTCCATATATTTAGAGGTATAAGTAACGTATGGATTAGAAAGATCGATCCAATAACCCATTTCTTCTGTAAGAGACTCCCATTCAGCAGTATATTTCATAACTGCCTTTTTACAGGCAGCATTATATTCTGAAATACTAATTTTATTTCCTATATCATCTTTTGATATACCTAATTCTTTTTCAACACCTAACTCAACTGGAAGGCCATGAGTATCCCAGCCAGCTTTTCTTTTTACATTATATCCTTTTAAAGTTTTATATCTACAGAAAGCATCTTTAATTGTTCTAGCCATTACATGATGTATTCCAGGCTTACCATTAGCAGATGGGGGGCCTTCAAAAAAAATAAAATGCGAGCTATTCTTCTTGTTAAATGATTTAGAAAAAATATCATTTTTAGACCAAAAATCTTGGATTTCTGATGAAATTGATGTGAGTGAAAAGTTTTTAGATTCTCTAAATCCCATTATGCATTAATTAAAGGCGAAATTAATGATTTAGATCAAATAAAAGTTAAAATGAAGGGTTATAATTTAAGATTTAGGCCCAACTGAAATGATCTTCCAGGTGCAGAAATTCCAGAAGCAAAAGTTCTATAGTGAGTGTCAAAAACATTAGTTAAACCTATTCTTAGAGTAACATTAGATGAAATATTTTTACTTCCATATATTGATAGATCGGACCATTTTGGAGTTCCAAGATAGCTTAACGCTCCTTCGCTATTAATTGTGAAAGGGGTTTCATCTAGCCCATCCTCTCCTCCAAAGCTATATTCGGCAGGACTCTTCGCTTCACTAAATTTATACACTGCTTTAAGGTTAAGGCCTCTTTTTGAATAGGAAAGTGCAATTGACCCAAATAAAGGAGATATAGAAGGAAGGGGCCCATAGGTTTCGTTATTGTCTCCTGCAGTATAAGTTATGCCATAATCAAACTTCAGATTATTATTAATTTGTGAGAAACCGTCAATCGAGAAACCATGTATAAATCGATTTCCAAGATTTTTATTTGAAATGGTAGTAACTTCTTCTCCATTATATATTACTGTTGAGAGGTCGGGTGTCGTGATGTCTGAGAAAACAACATATTCATCTCTTCCAATATGTCTTGAGATAATAGTGCTAAACCCTCTCAAGGAAATATAATTTTTATTATTAAGAGATCTAAAGTCAATACCTAAGTCTAAGTTATATGCATATTCTGGTTTTAAAAATGTGTTTGGAACCACTAACAAACCATTATTCTCTCTTATTTTTCCAATATCATCAATATTTGGATTTCTAAATCCACTAGATAAAACTGTATTTATTTGAACTCTTTTACTGGGTCTTAGTTTTATAGAGACAGTAGTAGTTAGTGCTTCAGAGTTAAGGTTTACTTCAGATAATTGAGGATTTACTGAGATGATATCGTTCCAACTTGCTTTAAGTCCAGTAAATGTAAGTCTAGCACCAATATTAAAAGTAAAAAACTCACTCATATTCCAAGACCAATTCACATAGGAAGCAAAACTTGTATATGAACTTCCGTTACTAGGGTATCTGGTAGGAATTGCAAACTTCTTACTAAGTCCAGTTATTTCATTTCCCTGTATTTCAATTATTTGATCATATGCCTTTGAATAATTATAATTATATGTTGACTCAACACCATAGGAGATAGAATGGTCATCATTAAAAGAAGTATCAAAATCACCATTTAGGCTAAATACTTTAAGGTCTTCAATCTGATGTGACCTATTGAGAGCATTAAATTTTCTTTTAATCCTACTCTCATTTATTTTTTGAAACCCAAAAGTG
>UPTG01000455.1_pt1 | contig 33279 bp, 30 predicted proteins | sample 2160121 | NCBI WGS metagenome assembly UPTG01 (sample SAMN06266255, study PRJEB28933) | marine metagenome | isolation source: Columbia River Estuary | place: USA:Columbia River Estuary, USA | collected 2014-07-27
GAGCGCCTGGGAGATGTAGCGGAAGCCGTGGTTGACCTCACCGACGACGTACTCGTCGGGCACGAACACGTTGTCGAGCCAGACCTCGTTGGTGCGCTCGTCGCCCATGGTCCAGATGCCGTTGATCGTGACACCCTCCTGGTCGAGGGGCACGAGCATGAGCGTGATGCCCATGTGCTTGTTGTCGTGCAATCTCCTCCTTTAGTTCTGAAGTTAATTCAACGTCTTCCAGATAGACAGGGATGATCGCGACATTTTCATTTTTAGCCAGTCTAATTTCTTGGTTGCAGCGCTCAGAGACAATAGATCTTCTCGAAACGAAGAAAAGCAGCGCGCTGGATCCCGATAGAGAAAGGTCGATGACCGAAGGAATATTAGCTTCGGTAGGCTCGCCCTTCTCGTGCCAAACCTTCACGCCTTGGCGCTCCAACGGCTTGATCGCCTCGCGAACAACGGCCGCGTCTTGGTAAGCATAAGAAACGCACACAAGCGTTTCCTTATCCTCCCCTGCAAACTCGTTTTCTTTTACTGCTATGATTTCAGCATCTTTCTCTAACGGTGCGGCAGCCTGTTTTATGACAGGCGCAACCGCTTGGTAGCCACGTTTACTGACTGTCTTAATGTATTTAGCTTCTCTGGCCGAATCACCTACTGCAGTGCGTATCCTGCTGATCTGGCGATGGATAGTGCTTTCCTCAACGACTCTGCCGACCCAGAAAGTGTCAAGTAATTCGCCGCCTGATACGACGCGATCATTGTGTTTGATCAGATAGATCAGCACATCCATGGCGCGAGGCGGAAGCTGATGACCAACACCTTCTTTAATCACTGTGTTTTGATCTGGCTGAATTTCAACTTCGCCAAACAGGAAGCTTGTACTCGGACTGTGCAAAATGATTCCAGACGTTGTTTGTGGGCAAACGTAAAATCAAAGCTCTTAGGTTTAAGACTATTACGCTGCAAGATTCGCGCCTTCATTACAATATGCATATAAAACAATAGACTACGAAAAAACGCACCTTGTAACATTTCAAACTGTAAAGTGGACCGACACTCTAAGAGCATCAAAGCCTATGCTAGGTGCCATCCGAACTATAGGATCTTAGCTAGCTGATCAGGTGTTCATTTGCCTTATCAAACTTGGCATTAATTGATCCCAGCGGCATTGCACCAGAAAAAAACCTCCGCTGCTTTGATGCTATTTCTATCGGTCATAGAACACTCGGATTAGAGATACCATCTGGCCGCGACCCGGTCTTGGTTTAGAGAAGCGCTCTTACTTTACTAAGGTCAACAAATTTGCCTCTATTCGCTCCGTAACCTCTTTGCGCTTTCAATTACACACTCACTGCCAGCGGGTGACGCTTATGATCATGTATCCAAGTTGAAAAAGCCGCCGCATCCAGAGGAGGACTGATAAAATACCCTTGGCAAATCTCGCAGCCCAGCGAGCCTAGCCAATTATACGTTTCCTCATCCTCCACGCCTTCTGCAACAACTTCCAATCCCAGACTGTGGCCCAAATCAATTGTTACTCGCGATATCGCTGCTGCCTCTTTACTTGAAATCGCCCCCATAACAAAAGATTTATCAACCTTGAGTTCGTTGAATGGCATTCTGTAGAGCTGAACAAGCGAGGAAAAACCGGTTCCAAAATCATCAAGCGATAGACGAATATTCTTGAGCCGTAAACGAGTGAGTATATCCATGGTTAGTGAAGGATCTTCCATCGCTCCACTTTCTGTAATTTCCAAAATGAGGCGATGCGGATTAAATTGATACTGTCTCAGAAGTTGTTCTACTTGATCTGGAAGATCTAAATCACTTAGCAACTTAGCAGAGATATTGACAGAGAGATTTATGTTGGTCCCGTTTTTCTCGAGCACTTTAAATTGTTCAACTGACTTTTTTAAAACAAAGAAAGTTAAAGGCCGGATAAGATCCAGATCATCTTCGGCGATTGGAATAAAACTGTCTGGCGCTAATAAGCCATACTTTGGGTGTTGCCACCGCACAAGCGCCTCAGCGCCACTAATCTTTCCCGTCTTTAAACAAATCTGCGGCTGGTAGTGAACAACTAACTCATTGCGATCGATTGCTTCGAGCAGATCAACGCCTGTGATTGTTGCCACAGACTCGATGCTTATCTCTTCCTGATGGAAATTTTTGATAAGCACCCTCTCTAGGTCAACTATATTCATCGGCTTGGAGAGGGTGCCGACCATCTGTAAACTCAAAGATTGTCCGAATTTTATCGCAGTCTCCAGCACACTCTTATCCATACCGCTCATCAGAATAATTGCAGCCTTACAATCATTCTCAGCCAACTTGCGAAGGAGCTCCACACCATCGAGTCGCGGCATCTGCAAATCCAGAAATATAATATTGGGCTGGTAACGCAAGTATGTGGATTCAAACAAGTCCGGATTATCGATGACGGAGGTATCAACTCGCAACTTGTTCGCCACACGCTGAACAATTCGACCTATTCTTGCATCGTCGTCAATGATCAACACACGGTTTTTTGACATGAAGCTATCCTTAGCAATTTTCCAAAAAGCTCCTCTACTTGAGCAATGACAAAGCCTCTAACGTAATGTCTATGGTTCGCGGAACACAACACGAGATTCTTATCTAGGTCATTCGTTGTCATTGCTAGCGTCTCGGCTTCAGTTGAATTATCGTTTCGCAGACTGTTTTTACGGCGCGATGCCTTTCTTGCAGTTTAAACACACCCAGTTTTTCCGGCATCGGGCTTTTTCCTCGGCAATGCTTCATCAGGATTTACCTATTTTTCAAGAGCGCCATACTCACCTCTTTCGCAAGCGCTTCTATTGTGTAAGGCTTTCTTAACAGGGGGAAAGAAGATTCGTTTTCCCCTACCTCTGTCTTTCTTTTGGTAAAACCTGAGGTAAGAACCACTTTTATCAATGGATGATTTTTCTCGATCCATAGCCCCAGCATTTGACCATCAATATCACCCGGCATTAGCACATCACTAAACACCAAATCTATTTTTTGTCCCGAATCTATCATCGTTTTTGCCATGCTTGCATTATTTGCTTCCAGCGTCCGGTAGCCTAGCCTTTTCAAGTCACGCAATGTTACTCTTAAAACACGCGGTTCATCTTCCACCACGAGTATTACTTCGGACTCCGCGAACGCTATTTTTTTCCCGTCTACACTAGACTTATCTTGTTCCGTGTATTGTGCTTCGGGGAAATACATTGAAACCTTCGTTCCTTCACCGATTTTGCTGCGGACAACACACTGCCCGCTAGATTGCTGAATAAAACCATAAACCATGCTTAGGCCGAGCCCGCTACCTTTACCTATTTCTTTTGTTGTAAAAAAAGGCTCAAAAACTCGTACTAGATCCTCTTGCTCTATTCCTGCTCCGGTATCCTCTACACTGACTACGACGTAGTCACCCGGATTAAGCATAATTCCTGCTTGATTATTTTCTTTCAGATCTGCCCGCTCCGAACAGTGGTACCGTTCAGATCGTAGTGTAATATTGCCGCCGTCTGCCATGGCGTCTCTGGCGTTTATCGCAAGATTGAGTAGTGCATTTTCTAATTGTGCGGTATCGACCATGATATAAAGCGCTTCTTCAGACAGCTCGGTTTGCAACTCGTTTGCCTTTCCCAACGTTCTTGACAAGAATCGCGAGAAATTATCGATAGCCTCATTCGCGTTTTTTAACTCTGGCTTCAAACCTCGATTGCGTGAAAATGCCAGCAGACGCGCCGTGAGTTCCGCGGCATCAGTTGCGGCCGACATCGCATCATCAAAAAGCTCCGTAATATCGTCACTGACGTTACCAATATCTTGCTGTAGGAATCTTAGATTACCGTCGATAACGCTGAGAAGATTATTGAAGTCATGGGCGATTCCTCCGGTTAACTGTCCAACACTCTCCATCTTACTCGCTTGATTTAATGCTGCTTGTTTTTGTCTAAGCTCAGTAATATCTTGCCCAACACCGATGACCCCGGTAATCACTCCGTCCACGTCGCGCCTAGTAGTCGCATTCAAAAGCACATCAACTCGCTGACTTGTTTTCGTATACAGCGGAAACTCGTAGTTGGCTGTCTCATTGCCATGCAGCGCATTATCAAGCACTTGCTTCACCGGTGCTTTGTATTCATCGGTGATAAACTCAGACACTAGGTCTTTGCCTAGCACTTCTACTTTGGTAAAACCGGTAATCTTTTCAGATGCCTGGTTCCATTCATTAACCAATCCACTCGAGTCAATCCCAAATATCGGCGCGTTCGCAGTATCGACGAACAGCGTCAGCTCGTCAGCGGTTCTTAGCGCCTCTGCTTGAGCCTGTTTAACATCTGTAACATCACGCACTACACCGTTAAATTTGCGTCTTCCTTTGAGGTACATCTCACTAACAGTGATGGAAAGAGAAAAGATAGTGCCATCTCTTTTTTTACCTTCGACCTCTCGCCCTGATTTTCCGGCCATACCTTGCACGCCGAACGTTCTAAGCCTGCTAATAATAGCATCATGGTTTGAAGCGTAAGCATCAGGCATCAAGATGTTGACATTTTTTCCAACTATCTCGTTCTCTGGATAACCAAACATTTTTTCGATGGCCGTATTTGCAGAAAGGATTATTCCTTCTTCACTAATTGTGACAAACCCATCCGCCATTCTTTCTAATACTGACTTTAGGATTGATTCTTGTGCGAACAGATTGTCGTCATCCTTCTCTTTGAAATAGACTCTGAACACCAAGATCAAGACTAAGCCCAGCAAGACGGGCACCATATCAAAGAGAAAAATCAAATAGTTGATTTCATGAATAGAAACGATACTGGATAGCGCCCAAGGTAATTTGGCTGAGTAGATTGCTAGACTCCATCCAACAAAGATATATGGCAAGCCGATCAAGGCAACGATTAAAATGGAACTCGGTATCAGGTGATATTTCATCGGCGAAATCTTACACGAATCCTGTTACTGAAAATTTTTGAATTTGTAACGTTTTCTTACATACATGGATATCATGAAGCGGCATGCGCGATGGTATGCAGGACTTTGGCTAATCTTATCTGCTATGTGTTTCTCCCGACCCTCTGGATCCTTCCAGATCATTTCGATAACAATCGCCGTGCACTGAACACTGAAAAAAACCACTAAATCTCCGTAACGGGTATTTGAATGATCTGCCGCATTGTCCATACTTCACCCCTGACAAGAAATTGAACAAAAATAAGTGCCAAATGGCATATAGATAAGCACATCAGTTACTGCTCGTTAACCTATGACTGATATAAAATACGCCGCATTGATGCGGTTCTGACATTGAATAAGTAACGAAACGATTTCTAAGGAGGCATTTTAATGAAAATTTGCGGAGTGGAACTTACCGGCAGTGATGCTGTTGTCTGTCTCCTTAACCATGATCAGGGGCAATTTAATTTACCTGATTGTCGAGTGCGGAAGCTGGGGCTCAACAGGGCATACAACCGGAGGGAGTTTCAACAATTCCAGTTCGGGTTCTCGAAGCTGATGAAGGACTACAGCATTGATAAGGTTTTCATCAAAGAACGTATGACAAAAGGGAAGTTTGCAGGTGGCGCCGTCAGTTTTAAACTTGAGGCAGCCATTCAGCTCATCGATCACCTTGATGTCGGCTTGTTAACGCCTGCTAAAATTAAAGCAGCGCTTTCCGAACATCCGATACCTGTACTTTTCTCTGAAACAGGATTGAAAGTGTTTCAGGAGGCGGCTTTTACCGTCGCCTACGTCGGGCACATGAGCCATGAGGCATGAGCATTCCTCGGGTGGGGCTCTATCACTAAGAAGGTTTTGCGAGCACTGTCAAAACACCCACCGCCATGAGTACGAGTCCTGCAATTCGTTGATAGCTGATGTCAAATTGTTTTGAACCAAAGAGTCCGTAGTGATCAATCACGCTCATCGCAACCAGTTGTCCCAACAAGACGAATGAAACTGCATTGGCAACACCAAATCGAGGTGCGACCCATGTGATGCTGAGTATATAGAACATGACGAAAAAGCCTCCCAGATAAAAATACCAGGGTGTATCGGGTGCGACCAATGTAGATGGCATCCCCGCTGTCGTTAGCAGGTAAGTGACCGCAACCGTCAACCCAACAACAAAAAGTATTGCAGCTGCCAGCGCCGGACTCTCAAGTCTGGCGCCCAAACTACCATTCAACGCCGCCATAACCGGAATACCAAGACCGGCTAGTAGCATGAGGATTGCATATATCACTGTTGTATTCATTTCCACCACCAAAGCAGACTAAATTTTGCAGATATCATGCATTTATTTGCGATTAAGTTCACGCAAAGTGACTAAGATCAAACCAACCGTCGGCTAATTAGGATATTATGACGACAAAATCGTGAAGGTGAATCTTCATGAATTTAAGTACGCTTTAGCAAACCTTTGCATATGGAGATTTTTGTGAAATACATTGTTCCAATTCTAGCTATGTTAGTCCTTAGCCCTGCCCTAAACGCTGCAGATATCGCTGCTGGCAAGGCTAGAGCCGCTATTTGTGCAGCGTGTCATGGTACAGCCGGTATCAGTCCAAATGATCTGTGGCCAAACCTAGCTGGTCAAAAAAAGACGTACCTTGTAAGACAGATTAAGGCATTCAGAGATGGAGATCGTGTCGATCCAATGATGGCCCCCATGGTGAGGTCCTTGACGGACACCGATGTGGAAAATATTGCTGCTTATTACAGTAGTTTGAAATAGCGCAGTAGCCTTAGACCGGGGAACGGGTGACACACCATACAGCGAAAAAACACCTATTTACCCCAGTCAGGTTAGGCACTACGATGTTCCCTCGAATAAAAACGATAACGGGGATTCACCAACCATGTACGCAGACCAATTTTCACAAAAGAGAGCTGATCAGCCCGCCATTATCATGGCGGACACTGGTGCATCCATTACCTATCGACAATTTGATCAACAGACAAACAAAGTTGCTCATTTACTCCGATCATTGGCGCTTAACCGACTCGATCACTACGCAGTCTTTATGGAGAATTCGATTCACTACCCTGAGATCTGTGGTGCTGGAGAACGTTCAGGTCTCTACTACACCTGCATAAACTCCTATCTCACCGCCGACGAGCTTGCCTACATATTAAACAATAGCGAATCTCAGGCGGTTTTCACCAGTACAGCAAAGTGCCACATCCTGAAAGAAGCACTTAAGCAATGCCCCAAAATCAAAAAATGTTACGTCGTCGCCAATGAAGACGAGGAACTACCCGGTGACATGTTCGTAAACTATCACGATGCCATCAACGACCAGCCATCGACACCCATTGCTGATGAGTTTCTCGGTACAGCTATGCTCTACTCTTCAGGAACCACTGGCCGACCAAAAGGTATTCTGCGCCCGCTGGAACCACAGTCACCCTCAGAACAACTTCCGATGATGAGCTTCCTACAAGACCTTTGGCAATACCGTGAGGACATGATCTATCTGTCTCCAGCACCGCTTTATCACTCTGCCCCGCAGGCGGCCGTTGGCTTGACCATTCGCGCGGGTGGCACCGCAGTCATCATGGAGAAGTTTGATCCCGAAGCCTACCTTCACTACATCAGTCAGTATCGTGTCACCCACAGCCAGCTGGTGCCAACGATGTTTAGCCGAATGCTGAAGTTGCCAGAAGAGATACGCGCAAAAGCTGATCTTTCTTCACTTGAGGTCGCTATTCACGCCGCGGCCCCCTGTCCAGCAAAAGTGAAGGAACAGATGATTGAATGGTGGGGACCAATCATCAATGAGTACTACGGCGCAACCGAGGGTCTTGGGTTTGCAGCTTGCAACAGTGAAGAGTGGTTAGCGCATAAGGGTAGTGTCGGAAAAGTGATTCTCGGTGAAGTTTCAATCCTAGACGAAAACGGCGAACCCATGGCTATGGGAGAACCGGGTGAAATATGGTTTAAAACCGCAAACGCATTCTCGTACTTCAATGACGATGAGAAAACCAAAGAAGTCATGTCAAGTGATGGCACGATGAGCACCGTGGGTGACGTCGGCTATCTGGACGACGATGGCTTCCTCTACCTGACCGACAGATCAACTTTTATGATTATCTCCGGTGGCGTGAACATCTATCCTCAGGAAACAGAAGACCTGCTGATCACCCACCCCAAAATTGCTGACGCCGCTGTTTTTGGCGTGCCAAACGAGGACTTTGGAGAAGAGGTTAAGGCTGTTTTGCAGACAATGCCTGACATTGAAGAAAATGAAGACTTAGTCCTGGAAATCATGGCGTTTTGCGCCGAGAACCTATCGGCACAAAAGTGTCCAAGATCAATCGACTTCGAAGCTGAGTTGCCAAGACTACCCACTGGCAAACTGTACAAGCGCGTGCTGAGGGACAAATACTGGGCTGACAAGAAAAACAAAATCCTCGGCTAACAGCCCGACATATCGCAAAACAATATGCCGGGCCGAACAAGACTTTGAGGCTATAAGGTCAGGAACCCGAGGGTATCTTGTTAAACCCGATACCCTTATCGGCGCGCATATCATCCGGCAACCCAAGCACACGTTCAGACAAAATATTGCGCAGTATCTGATCAGTACCGCCTTCAATCCGCACAGCGGGCGATCGCATCAGCATCGCTTGAATGCGTGCCGAACCTCGGGCAATCTCCGGATCAACTATCGCGCCGCCCAGCCCCTGCAGATCAAGTGAGAATTTTGCGATGTCCTGCATCATGCCACCGGCAACGAGCTTTCCGATGCTGTTTTCAGGACCGGGAATCTCGCCCTTTGAGAGTGCAGAGATCGCTCGCGAGGCTGTATTTCTTAATCCAGCACTCTTGGCATACCAATCCGCCAATTTCGATTTCACTGCTGGGTTATCAATGGCTGTGCCTGTCGCAACATGAAGCTCTTCTACCAATGCCTGAATTTCTGGAAACCCTGTTGCAATACCCCCGCCTATCGCCATGCGCTCATTCATCAACGTCGTCAATGAAACACGCCAGCCTTCGCCGACCTCACCAAGTCGTTGCGCATCGGGAATTCGAACATTCTCGAAATAGACCTCGTTAAAACCACTGTCTCCATTAGCCTGCTTGATCGGTCTGACATCAACCCCATCAGACTTCATGTCAAGAAAGAACATGGTCAACCCACGATGTTTTGGCACCTCAGGATCGGTCCGGGTAATCAGGATGCCATAATCACTATGTTGTGCGCCTGAAGTCCAAATTTTCTGGCCATTGATCACCCAGTCATCACCCTCTTTTTCAGCTTTGGTTCGCAGACCGGCAAGGTCAGACCCAGCCTGAGGTTCTGAAAACAACTGACACCAGACTTCCTGCCCACTTGCCAGTTTCGGCATGTAACGTTTTAATTGCGCTTCCGATGCATAAGACATCATGGTTGGCGCACACATCCCCTGACCAATAATAAAAGTACCGCTTAACTTGTTGTAAACACCCTCTTCCTGATTCCAGATAACGCTCTCGATAGGTGTTGCGCCACGTCCACCGTATTCTTTCGGCCACTGGATACATGCCCAACCAGCATCAGCTTTTTTCTTCTGCCACTTTTTAGCTTCGGCTAACGGATCATAACTGCCAGTCCGTGTGCTCCCAAAACCACTCAACTCAAGTTCTTCGCGCAAATAAGTCGGCGCATTATCACCAATCCAGCTCTTCACTTGCTGGCGAAAGGTTGCTTCTTTTTCTGTATCGTTAAAGTCCATCAGATTCCCCTTATGCCGCTTTGCCGGATGGTAGTGCATGAATCAGCTTGTCTTCCCAGGTCGACAACCCACCGAGCATCAACGTCAGATAGTTAGAACGTCGATAGTACAGATGACAGTCGAACTCCCAGGTGAAACCCATACCACCGTGCACCTGAATATTATCCCGGGCACAAAGCTGATAGGCCTGGGTAGCTGAGACTCTAGCAGTCGCGGCTGCTAGCGGCAGTTCAGCGGAATCCGTCGATAATGCCCAAGCCGCGTAGTAACAATTTGATTCAGCCAACTTAAGCGCGACATACATATCTGCCATCATGTGTTTCAGCGCTTGAAATGACCCGATGGGGCGACCAAACGCAAACCGGCCTTTCGCATAATCAACGGCCATGTCTAGGGCTTTTCTTGCACCACCAATTTGTTCGAACGCGATTAGTACAGCGGCTCTGTCGTAGACCACCTTCAACTGCCGCCATCCTTCACCAGAAGCACCTAACAATTCGCACGGCGTATTTGCGAATTCAACTGAACAGGAATTCATCGTGTTATCTACCGTATCGATTGGCGTCACTGAAACGCTGTCAGGCGAGGCGCTTATTGCATCACCCAAATCAACCAAATATAAGTTCACACCCGCGCTGATATCCCGCGCGACAACAACACAGAGGTCGGCAATACCCGCATGGGGAACAATCAATTTACGACCGGACAACTTGCCATCACTACACGACACCTGAATGTTGTCCTCCGCGCTCTCTTGCGTCGATTCGGTGACAGCCAAGGTACCAATCACTTCTCCAGCGGCCAACTTTGGTAACCAGGTCTGCTTTTGATCTTCAGAACCAAACAACTGAATCGCTTCTGCCGCGAGGTAAATTGAAGAAGAAAAAGGTGTGGGGGCAAGATAAGCACCCAATTGCTCAGCGACTAAGCACAAGGTCGAATAGCCTGCGCCGACGCCACCGTATTCCGCCGAGATAGCAGTGCCCGGCACCCCCATTTCGACCAGACCTCTCCAGACATCCTCTGAATAGGCGCCTTCTCCCTCGAGCACGGAACGAAACACCCCATTCTCGCAATTGTTCATCAGGTACCTGTCTACCTGATCTCTCACCATTTTCTCTTCACTCGAAAAATCAAAGTCCATTGTTACACTCCATTTTCTGAAAAATTAGCCTTATCAATACCCGCTTTAAGATGGTTACCCGCAAGAAAGTAGTGAAAGCCAGACCATACATTAACAAATGAAAAGACTAACAGAGAATATCTCAGCGACTCCTGACCATAAGTATCTGCAAACAAATCACTGACAATGCCCACTGCCTGAGGACCAAAACCTAGACCTATAATATTCAGCATGAAAAGGCATATCGCCGCCGCAACCGCTCTCATTTCAGGTTTCACCAAACTTTGAATCATTGCGAATGTAGGCGCCAGATAAAATCCGGCAAAAAACGCCGGTATCAAATAGACATACAAAGACGTCACAAAATCCTCGATGAGAAAAAAGAGCACTAGAAAAGGAACCAGACCGGCTTTAGCGATACCAACCAGCCATCCGAACCATCGTTCATCGCGTCGTGCCAGAATATCAGCGAGCTTCCCGGCAACAAATGTACCGGTACCGCCCACCACGCCAGACATGAGCGCGAGCGTAAAACCCACTTCAGTTTGAGAGAGACCGTGAGAGCGAACAAAAAAAGCAGGCAACCACAACACCATGCCATAGCCAACAAACCCCGCAAGGGAACTGCCAAAAACAGCATGTCGGGTTGCCGGAGTAGACCACATGTATTTTACCACGCTAAGAAAAGGCGGCGCGGGTGCCTGGGCCTTTGGCGCGAGGCCATCTAACTGGTCAGAACCGCCCCTTTCAGGTTCCGCAACGGTAAAGCGCACCAGCAACGCAATGGCCAGCCCAGGAAGACCCACGACAATAAAAGTTGTTCGCCAGCCCCAATTCTCACTCATCCAACCGCCAGCAAGATAAGCGATAAGCAACCCAAGGTTGACACCGATGGCATAGATGCCCATCGCAGTCCCTCGTTGTTTTAGTGGAAACATATCTGAGATCATGGAGTGCGAAGGCGGACTTGAACCGGCTTCACCAATCCCCACGCCTATCCGTGCAACAACCAGTTGAAGAAATGACTGTGCAAAGCCGCACACCGCTGTCATGCCACTCCAAATAGTTATGGCAAGCGCTATAATGTTTCGACGGTTGCCCCTGTCTGCCAGCATGGCGATGGGCATACCGAGCGTCGCGTAGAAAAGTGCAAATGTCAGCCCGATCAAAAAGCCCATCTGGGTATCACTTGCACCTAAATCATGTTTAATCGGCTCTAACAAAATGCCCATAATCTGGCGGTCAACGTGGCTGGATGTAAAAACAAGTACGAGAATGCCGAGCGCGTACCAGCGGTACCAGGGCGCAGTCGTTATTCGGGATTGGGGCTTGCTAGATACTTCACTCATGCTGTTTACACTTATTATTATCAGTAGACAGCTGCCAATATAAGTTTTACTGAGCAGGCTAACAAGCGTGAGTGCAACAGATGCTGACAATCAAAACTGATACCGCGGCAAGCTGTGTCAGGAAAATCTATTACAAATTGAATGGCGACGCGGAGACAGCGGCTTCGCTCGAAGTTTTTCGTCCCGGTCTTTATTCACGCTTTGTGAGTGTGTCGTTTTTACCCAAGTGTTAATAAAACAAACAAAAACCAATTGTTTTTGCCATACCCATTTGCTTTGGACCTTCAAACACTGCATATTCCACACCAGATTCCCTGATCACTTATACCACTAATTATCCAAGGATAAATCGCAATTGCGTGCAATCTCGGGTCACATCTTAAGCTGCATATCGCTGACAGCTATTACTGTTAATTTGCTGGTCTGGATTCCTTTTCTAGTACTTTTTGCTGTACTTAATTTAATTCCCGTTAAAAAATTTCAACAGCTTTGTTATCACTGCACGGCAATTTTCTATCGCTTTGCTGTCACCGGTAACACATTTTGGTTAACCCGGGTATTGCGAATAGACTTCAGGATTCATGGCCACCTGCCCAGCGACACAGCGCGACCTCTTATTATTGTTAGCAACCATAAGTCCTGGTTCGATATTCTGCTGCTACAAGCCGTGGTCGTGCCCGGGGGCCCTATCCTTAAATTTTTGATTAAGTCGACTTTGGTCTATGTGCCTGTTGTCGGATGGATTTGTCTTGCCCTCAGATTTCCACGCTTAACTAGAGGTGGTTCATTGAGTCAAAACAGAAAAGATTTTAAAGCTGTCTCTCAGGTTGCGCAGCAAACCAGTTCCAGTTCAGATGCATTATTGAATTTCGCTGAAGGCACGCGGTTTACGCAGGAAAAGAGAAAACAACTCAAATCTCCCTACCAATACCTATTGCCGCCAAAGTCCGGCGGATTCAAGACTATGCTCAATACAATGGATAATGCTCAGGTGCTTGACGTGACCGTTGGATATCCTGCCGGAGGCGATAATTTTTGGACTTGTCTGAGCGGCTCAGTTCGTAGCATAGAGGTTTGGACTGAATGCACAAACGCCGACGAACTGGGTAATTCAAAGCAATGGCTTGAAGCACGCTGGGAAGAGAAAGAGCGCCTATTAAAAGACCTTTACCAAAACAATTACGACGCTCAAGCTTACCAAGACAATACTAGGCGGCCGGTCGCGTATCCGCCACAATAGACACGCGTTCACCATATCTGCTCTCAGGATAATAATCCCATACCGCGTGGTGTTGGGTGCATCTATTGTCCCAGAATGCGAGGGTGTTGGGTTCCCAGTCTACCCGCGCAACCAGCTTTGGCGTCGATTCTATATGTCGAAATAGCATGTCTAAAAGCGCGCGACTCTCATTGGGTCTCAAACCTTTAATATGAGAGGTAAAACCGGAATTTACATAGAGCACTTTTTTGCCTGTATCCGGATGGGTTGTGATCACAGGGTGTTCGTGTCTCGGATAGCCTCCTTCCGGCGGCGTTGACTTGTAACTACCTACATAGGGCAGCGCGCCATCATGCACTGCGGTCAAACCCTGAAGTATGCTTTTCATTTTATCGGACAACAGCTCATAAGCCAGATACATATCTGCGAATAACGTATCTCCACCCCCACAAGCCGGCGTTTCCGTGACGTACAACATTGATCCCATCGGCGGGTATTCGTCGCAGGTCACATCAGTATGCCAACCATCACCAGCGGTATATGCGGAATCAGCGTTCGTTGCCACTTTGAGTATCTCTGGGTGCTCTTTTTGATCTTTATACATCGGATGAACATGCAATTCCCCAAACTTACTACCCAAGGCAACGTGTTGGTCACGACTCAAATCCTGGTCTCTGAATACCAGCACACCCCACTTCAGCCAGCCTTCGCGAAGTGCGTTAAAGGTATTGCTACCCATCGGCTCGGCCAAATCGATACCGGTTACTTCCGCACCCAGATGAGGTGTAATCGACCTGAATTCCATAACCTTTTCCTCGCTGATATTGATGGCTTCTTTCGATAATAGCGCAAATAACGGTCGTGTACAGTCATAAAGCCTCGTACGAGCACATGATCAGAGCCACAAACACACTTAGAGCAATCGTCCTCAATCGAGACCTGACAAAATCCCTCAGATTTGCAACGCCGTAAACACCGCGCCACTCTGATAACATAGCGCCTACATCAAAAGGAATACGCCACAATTTGTCGACTCAGCAGATGAAAATAAAACCCGTTCCCCTGACTTCAGCATCCTTTGCACCCTACGGCGATGTCATCGAGCCAGAGGCTGCCCAAGAAACTCGCACAATCAACGATGGGCACACGTTAAGATTTCACGACCTCGCGACACTGTCACTGGGCGCGGGTGGCGGCATACCACTACTTAATATCTTTCGTTCAACGCCTCTGAAGTTACCATTGAGTTTGTCCATCATGGAGCGACATCCACTATCGAGTCAGGCATTTATTCCGCTATCCGACAATCCTTACCTGGTTATCGTCGCGCCACCCGGCGAGCTCGACGAGTCCATGATTAAGGTATTTAAAGCTTCCCCAAAACAGGGCGTGAATTATCATCCAGGTACGTGGCATCACTACAGTCTCGCACTTGAAGGTGTGTCAGACTTTTTAGTGGTGGACAGAGGGTCTCCTGAAGCGGATCCCAATAATGAAGAAGAAAACTGTGATGAGGTCACATTGAGCCAACCAATCGAGATTCAACTTTAGCCATGGCAAGACTATCCGCTTTTCTGAAGTCCTATTCTGACTCCTCGTTTACTAATCCGCATCAGGTCGCCCTGCCAAATTCACCGAAAGACTGCACTGGCGACTTCACCCACATGGGCGCGAAGTACTGGGGGTTCGAGTCAAAAAGACACGTTGCGACAAGCATTAATCGTACCGGTGACGGCTTTGCCTTCAACGCGGAAGGACATCATTGGTTCGAACTGGGACTCACCTCGAGGTCCAAAGTCACCCAGCTCACGGTGAGTACTCAATGGTTTACCGGAAATCAGGTCCCAACAATCTCGGCACTGCTCACAGATAAGCAAACCGGCAACACCACTTTGGCCCTCGAGAAACAAACCCTGGCCCCAGATGCGAATCACACGTTTGACATTGACCCTGTTTGGGCGACGGACTGCAAAATCCTTTGCTTCCACGAGGGCGGTATATCCCGTGTAAACCTTTATGGCGAGGCAGGTGAAGCACGCTACCAACAACAAAATATTTTGGTAAATGCCGAAATCTCTCACATTTCAAACGAGCACTACGGACGACCCGCGGATGCTGTCATTGGGCAGCGGGAACAAGACTATATGTTTGGCTGGGAGTCGGCACGTACCGGTTTTGGAGAGCACGCCCTGTTCAAACTGGCTGAAGAAACAAGCGTAGAAAGTATCATTGTGGATACCTATCTGCATCGATTAAACCCGCCCCTTAGCTGTCATATTTTTGGTGCTAAGCTTTCAACGCAAGCACTGAGTCAAATTGAAAATCTCGCTTCGTCGGAGTTACCTGGCTGGAAAATTGTCCTACCGGATACCACGGAAATTATTCCAACAGATTTTCGTGCATACATGAGTGATCAAAGATACCTAGCGGCTGGTTTCACCGAGTTTGAAATCAAGCTCCACCTACCAAATAACCAATTGTGGAAACCTCTTGTGGGCTTTGGTCACTTGTATCCAGACACATGGCACGAGTTTACAGAGATAGAGGAGACCAGCGCAGTAAATGCGATTTACTACATGCACTACCCCCACGGGGGCATACACGGGCTGAAGGTCTTCGGTACGTGAACTCATGCAAAACCATTTACAAGCGTGACGAAAAACCAAAAACAGGAGATTACAGTGAACGAAGATCAATTGATGCGAGCTAGGAACAGCATTCTCGGCGCACTGGTCGCAGACTCAGCTACCATGGGTTTCCACTGGCTCTACAGCCAACGCCGCATCGCCGAACTGGCACCGGAACAACCCGAATTTAAGACACCAAACGAGGACGACTACACCGACGTTGGTTACTTTGCTCACGGCAACAAGCAGGTTGGGGAGTTTTCCCATTACGGCGAGCAATCAAGCATCATGCTCGAGTCTCTTGTGGCAAACGGCAATCGGTATGAGAAACATCACTACCAGGAATCGTTCAGAGATCACTTCGGCTACGGTGGTGCGTTCTCTGGCTATATAGACAAGCCCACTCGCCTTACCCTGGACACGATCTACAGAACAGAGAGTGACGCGCTGGCACGTACTAATGAGATTTCATTCGCCGGAGAAGATCGAGAGAAACAGGTACTGCTGACGAAAGTACTTTCTGCGTCAAAGCGATACCAGGGTCAGGAACTGACGACCCACGTCGCGAAACTTGCTGAAACAGCATCTAACCCCAAAGACGCTGCGAACTACATTTCGGCTTTGGTTCAAGCACTAGCAGGCACTAGCGACTATCCTGGTGCTAATGACGAACAACTCCCTGCCATCAGCAAACTTCCAGCGCTGGTTGCCTGTCATCTCGAGGACAACAATTTGATGGCGTTAAGTGAGTCTGCAACCCGGGTCACGAATAATGCCGAGCGGGCCATAGACTACGGTCGAGTCGCAACAACGCTTTTATACCATGTATCAAAAGGCCAAACGATTGAAGCCAGCATTGCAGCAGCCGTTAATGCAGGTAGCGAAAAGACGATGAAATTCCTGAACGGCGTACTCGCTGAAAACGACGATCTACTTGAGGTCACAAAAAAATATGGTCTCCATTGTGATCTTGGCAGTGGCACAGCGAGCATGCTATTTAATCTTAAACATGCAACTTCTTACTCTGGCACAGTGAGAGCAAACATTTATGCAGGCGGAGATAACTGCGGCAGGGCAATTGTGTTAGGCGCTGTAGCCGGCGCAACTTTTGGCATCGGGGGAGAGCACGGCATTCCGGAAAGCTGGATCGAAAAAATGCATGATCACTCAAGAATAAATCAGCTTATCGAAAAACTGTTACCCATCAACCATTAGCGAGCATGGCTGTAAACCGGTTTTTGTCTACAGTATCAAGAAAACTCGCCTCAAAGCTGTTTCGGCACAGGTCTATCGCTTGGCCCTGTGTCATATCCAGCGCTTGAGCGAGCGCTTCAAAATTTTCACAAAGGTATCCGCCAAAATAGGATGGGTCATCGGAATTCACCGTCACGCATACTCCCTGAGACAACAGGTCTAAAATCGGATGTTCATTCATCGAATCATACACGCAGAGTCGAACATTCGATAAAGGACACACAGTCAAGGGCATGCGAGACGCAGCTAATCTCGCAACAAGCGCCTCATCATCCACACAACGCACACCATGATCGATTCGCTGAACATCAAGCAATCCAATTGCATCATGAATATATTGCGCAGGTCCTTCTTCACCGGCATGCGCAACTCGAAGGAAGCCGGCGTCTGCTGCCATTTTGAACACACGCTGAAACTTTTCAGGCGGATGACCTACCTCTGAACTATCCAGTCCGACAGCCTTGATCCTGTTTTTAAACGGTAGCGCCAATTGAAGCGTTTCAATGGCGTCCTCCTCAGGCAGATGACGCAAAAAACACATAATGAGATGACTACTTTGCCCCCATTGTTTCTTGGCATCATCCATTGCGCGGCAAAACCCATTAAGCACTGTTGCAAATGAGACACCTCTATCAGTATGCGTTTGGGGATCAAACATCATTTCGGTATGAACAATGTTTTCGGCTTTACAGCGCAGCATGTATCGCCACATCAAGTCATAGAAGTCCTGCTCGTGAATCAATACCCCTGCACCTAGGTAATAAAGATCAAGAAAACTTTGCAAATCGTCAAAGTGATAAGCAGCTTCGATATCTGCCAGCGTAGCATAAGGCAATGTAATCCCGTTTTTTTCTGCTAACGAGAGCATTAGTTCGGGTTCCAACGAACCTTCAATATGCAAATGTAATTCTGCTTTGGGTAACGCTTTGATAAATTCGGCATTCGCTATCGTCATAAAAACCTCTGAGCTGCTCGAGCCCGCACTGTAAACCTAACGCTTTATTGAGCGGAATTTTCCGACACTGATTCGGCTTGCGGAATATTGTCTCGATAGTGAGACCAGTTACTTAACAACTCGTCTACAACCTTGGAGCCGACAACATAAGCGGATTCAATCGCCACTTTCAGTCCACCGTAACCCTTGTTCTCGTTGAGCAGGTTTTCGGCTGCGGTCAAACCAGGTGGCTGCATCGTGTAGTTGCTGGCTGTTCGCAAGACCATCATCCTGTTTTTGTCAGCCCTGCCAATCTTGTCTAACCAAGAAAGAGAAAGATATGAGCCTGTATCTTCCATACCAGATGAAACAAAATTGCCTTTTCCTTCAGTCCAGTAATCAGTCCACTTGTTCGCCCAGTCGTTAAGAATAGCGCCGTGCCAGAAGGTGTAGGAAGACATATTGGCACCTTTAAGAACAAACGGAGGCTTACGCGCCATTGGATGCTCGGTATATTTTTCGCGAACCTCCACCAGCGACTCATCGTCTCCCAGATCCATATCCTTCGTTAGCTGGTAAGCCCAATTCGTTAGGCCAGAATTTAACTGATACATCTCACCTGTGGGCGATGGTTTATCTGGATCAAAGGGCATTTTTGTATAACGCGCAAAGTAGCCAAACTCCCAGTCGTCAGGAATTTCTCTGGCGTCAATTTCATGGGACAGATCTCCATCAATCTGATACTCAGACCACGAGGCTGATCCTACAGATGCATCTTCGGGATCAAACCCCGCAATACCAGCAACCAGCCAATAGCTTTTGCTCAAATCAAATCTTGGATCCATACCAAGCGCCATAATCGCAGCAGCAGAGCGCGCTGTGCCGATACCGGTCACAATACCCAGTATGCCGCTCTCCTCATTGTAATAAAGATCCTTGTAACCGTGGAAAGGAAATTTTTGGTTAAGGTTTCTGCGTTCTTTCCAAAGCTGAAACTCTCCTGCTTTATCACCGCTGAGCTCGCCAATCTCAAACATCGTAACAATGACAATCTTTACTGCAATTGGCGCTTCATCGACCTTCGTCAACTGAAGCTGATTGCCAGTGATATTTTGGTTCCCCTGATTAACAGGTTCACTGCAAGCCGACAAAATCAAAACGTTCGCGGCAAATACAAGAGCGAATAACATTTTAGCTTTCACTGGTTGGTTTCCTTAAATTTGACAAAATCTTATCAAAAAAAAAGGCAGTGCTTGCGAGCGACTGCCTTTTAATTTCTAGCTATGTAACGTTTCTAGAACCGGTATTCAGCCCTTGCCTGGAAATGACGGGGCAGTTCAGGAAGCACGATAGTACCACCGAACAGGTTCGGGAAATTAGCCCGGAAATAGCGCTCGTCAGTCAGGTTTTTACCGTTCAAACTGAACAACCAATTCTCAGTTTCATAGATAACGCCGGCATTAACCAATGTGTAGCCTGGCAATGTCACTGACTGTGAAAAACCCGAAGACGTTGAATCAACATTCACGACACTGGCGTTAACTGCTACCCCGTTGAAGAAGTCGTAAGTTGCGGTGACAGAAAAAATATTCTCTGGGATACCCGCTTTACGTGATGATTCTTCACTTGCCGCACCAACGAATCCGCCAGGCGCACCGCCGTAGAGCAATCTTGGATCAACACCAAGCAGATCTCCTGCTCCGAGGAAGCTGAAACGACCGCCATTTTCAAGCGTATTGAGATTAACAACTTCGATCTTCGAGTAACCCGCTGTCAACAATAGGTTTTCGTTAACAACCCAACGAAGTTCCAGCTCGACACCTTCAGTTCTATCTGTCGAGTTAGTCACAATTGCCTGCGCGTTAAAGTCTGTACGCTCCTGCTCGTAAAAAGAGAGGGCAAAATACAATGAGTTATCGATCAGGCTGCCTTTAACACCAATTTCCATCAGCTCGGACCCGTCGAACGCGCCTCCACTTGCGATATTTGATGTCTGGATTTCTGCGCCCTGGCCAGCAATCACAGTGGTCTGCTCAGAAACTGTGATATAAGGCACGAGACCGATTTCCGAGTTATAGCTTAAGCTCGCAGTCCAAGAAATGCCGTCCTGGTCGTCAGAAGCGTTCAAGTTCGCGCAACTGCCATCAAGACAAAAGTTATTGGATGATGAGAACAACAACTTATCCAGCGGCTGACTTGATTCCATATCAACTGTGTCCCAACGAACCCCGAAGAGTGCGCTAAAACCATTTTCGAAGGTGAAATCGACAAGTGCGGCTAGACCGAAGTTCATGTAATCACCCACGTAATATTCGGTGTAGTCATCATCTATACGTGTAGCTAGTAGTCGACGGTCAAGCGCGGTTGATGGTCCTGTTAGATCACGACGGTCAAAGTACTCATTCGTGTAGTCATCACCATGACTGAAGTCTGTGTACCTAAGAGAAGGTGAAAGCTGTACAGACGTGGTTAAGTTATCGCCTTCGAATATTCTAGAGAAAACCAGCTTGTCTTCAAACACGTAAGAATCATGGAACTGAGAGAAACCATAGGCGTTTTCATTCAAGTTCTCATATGACTCGTAAAACATCTGATTTTTGATCGTCCAGTCATCACCGTTGTAAACGATATCAAAGTACAAAGTCGTGACTTCGTTTTCAAGCAAATCATCAGCAGCGATTAGCGTCTGATTACCTTGCAGTTGAACCGTACCACCGCCTGGCAACAGCGACATTTGGGGTGAAAGATTTCCTTCCACTGCCGCTATGAAACCATCCGACCCTGGCGTGCCGAATGCTGGCAGGAACAAGAACGGATTACCTTCATAAAAGCCGTCACCGTTTACATCATATTCTTGGTGGGAAATTGAGCCATCCCCATTGGTGTCCAATGGCGCGGGGCTACCCGTGACATAAGTGCCATTGTCAATCAGGTCCTGAGTCAGACGGTTCCAACCGGCGTTCTGATTACCTTCATATTCGTGATACATACCGCCGAACTGGAGCGTGAGTTTGTCACTGATGTCTGTTTCGAAGGAAACCTGAATCAGCGTCTGGTCTGTACCGCCGTTATCATAGTAACTGCCAGAGTTTTCAACCTCACCATACATGTAGTAGCCATATTCCTGACCACCTATCTCAGTTGGACCTCCAACCTCGGCGGAGAGTACGCTTTTGTTCCAACTACCCGTCGTGTAAGTCAGCTTACCTTCATCATCAGCCATAAACTTGCCGTCTTCGGCGCGAGCTGACTTGGGGTTAAAGTTAAGGTAACCACCAATCTTTGCTGGACCGTAGATAGGTGACGCTGGCCCTCTCACGATGTCGATTCGATCAGAAGCACCGATCGGTGTGGGGTAGTTTCCGGGGTTATCCAATCGGCGAACACCACGGAAATAAGTCTCACCCGGTGTACCACGGACATCCAGTGAACCCGCTACGCCAAAGAAAGACTGAGTGAATGAACCCGGCGCAAGTGTCACGAGGTCATCAATATCTGTGATGCTAAACCGCTCGATCTGCTCGGCGCTAATGGTTGAGACAGAACGCGATGTTTCAAGGATCGATTTACCGAACCCGAAAACCGACTCAACGTTTTCTCCTGGAAGGCTGCCAAGGTCACCCTTAACAACGATTTCTTCCATTTCTGCTGCCACTGACGGCAGCGCACTTAATGCTAGTGTTGCAGCTACCACTCCTGCGGCTAGCTTCTTGATTCTTGCAGTTTTGTTAATCATCGTGTGTTTGTACTCCCCAATTGAGTTTGTAATCTGATCTTACACTTAAAGATATAATCACGGCACCAGATATTAAGTCTTGAACGTCGCAAATTACCCCGACGTTTCAGCGCCGCATTATGCCCTATTTTAAAGTGCATAGTTGATATTCTTTACAAATAAATGACCGAATGTCGGGATCAACCGCACGCAATGATTTCATCCCTTCACGAGTCATTGTTTCCTCAAAACTGATTACCCTTTTATCATAATGGGTTAGGAGCTTTTGTTTAGTATCTTCATCAACAAACGAGTATTTCAGTGAATTAACATTGAGTTGTTTGATTTCATCCCAGGACAGGTTGAACTCGGTCGTTGCGACAAAAAACTCATCGGTCATCGTTGAGTCCCACATCCCCCTGTCATCCGTCGAAAGCGCCACGGGGATGCCGGTTCTCAAATATTCCGGGAATGGATGCTGGCTATAGTCATCCACATAATCCAACAAAAGGTTACTAATCAGGTTGATCTCAATGAGCGCCGGCCCGTCTCGCATAATTAGCATCAAATCGGGGTCAGTAATCAGATTGACCCCATGACCTATCCTGCGGGCGCCCAAGGTCAAAGTATCTCTGACATGACTATTAGGTTCATCTACCTCGCCGCCATGAATCGACAGATTTACACTATGATACTGGCGCCTCAGTTCCCGCATCGTGCTGAGGAATCGCGCCGGATGCCCTTTATCATCATCTTCACGACCAACCATATCGAGACCCACCCACAGATCCCTGTTTGCGGCCACAAACTGATAAGCCATTTTTAGTTGATCAAGACTACTCGGTAAAAAGCGCAAGATAGCCATCTGGAATCGGACTATCATCCCTGTTTCTATTACGTCGCTCTGACTTAATCTCTCACGCACAATCTTGATGACCGTTTCCCTCGGGGTAGCGCTACCGTCTGCGTTCAGGTAACCCGTGACAGAATAGTCGGGCTCCATATAAATCAGACCTTCAGCACTGAAAGCCTTGATGTTTCTGACGACACTTTCTGCCACCAGATAGGGATTAGAGACAAGATCGGCCATTCGCTGCCAGTGCATACTGAAGAACTCTTCTCGACCCTCGTGTGGTTTATCCAACCGAATGCTATTTTGCCATGCTGCTTTTTCTTGCTTGTTCAGATCCGTGAGCAGTTTGTATTCAGCCTTTTCACAATCATCGAGCATTTGCCAATTCGACGCTTGAATGGTTTTGAAGTACATCAGGTACGGCTGATAGTGTTCGTTGCCACCGTAGGGACGGCAATTGTTGATTTTTGTTTTGGTGTAGTAGACGTAACCGTTTGCTTTCTGTTCGAGCGCAAGTTCATACATCCACTCTGAAAAGATGGAACCTGTGTTGTGCGCGTGCAGGTCTCCGCCTTTAGGCATGGCGTATAGCACTTTGTAAAGATCCTGTTTATTACCCGAGGCTTTCAACTCTTCGAACCACTGATTCATGTCTTCATTGGCGAGCACAAATTGGGTCATAAACAGACTGGATATTAAAACCAGGATTCTGATCAAAAGTTAACTCCTGTAGTTAAACGTCAAGCATTCGAGGCGCGCATATTACCACAGTTGCAAATGGCGCTAACATTAATCGTCGGATAACATACTCCGTACGACAAGACGATACAGCCCCAAAGTTGGCGGTCCTATGACCGGCGATATTTGAGCCAAATACATTCAGCACGAGAGAATTATGACAGACTCAGATCTTACTAAAAAACAGGAAGTGCGCTCGTCGAAAAGCATGTCGAACTCTGAAAAATATCCGAGAGATATGGTTGGCTATGGGGCGCAACCGCCCCATGCAAACTGGCCCAATCACGCAAAAATCGCCGTGCAGTTTGTGATCAACTATGAAGAGGGAGCGGAAAACAACATATTGCATGGAGATGCCGGTTCAGAGACATTTCTTTCTGAAATTGTTGGCGCTGCTTCCTACCCAGACCGCCATATGAGCATGGAAAGCCTTTACGAGTATGGCAGCCGAGCCGGTTTTTGGCGCTTGCACCGGCTTTTCAACGAATTTGCGATGCCAGTGACCGTTTATGGCGTCGCGATGGCACTACAAAGGAACCCCGACGTCGTCGAAGCCATACTCAAGTCCGATTGGGAGATAGCCAGCCATGGACTTCGCTGGATCGACTACCAATTTATATCTGAGGAAGTTGAGCGCGCTCACATGGCAGAGGCGATCGAGATACACAAGCAAGTGACCGGCGAACGACCGCTTGGATGGTACACCGGTCGAGACAGCCCAAATACCCGCCGGCTGGTCAACGAATATGGCGGCTTTCTCTACGACAGTGACTCCTATGCCGATGATCTGCCGTATTGGTGCGAAGATTTTGAGTCACCCCATCTCGTTGTGCCATACACGCTTGACGTTAACGACATGCGATTTGCCGCTCCCCAGGGATTCAACGCCGGGGATCAATTTCTAAATTATCTGACGGATACGTTTGACGAGCTGTACGCGGAAGGCGCCGAGACGCCGAAAATGATGAGTGTCGGTTTACACTGCCGCATCGTTGGAAAACCGGGCAGAGCCGCCGCACTAAGAAAATTCCTTACTTACATCTCAGATAAACCCGATGTCTGGGTTTGTCGTCGGATAGACATTGCGCGCCATTGGCACGCACATCACGCACCAACCTAACCGTCATCGTTCATAGCCTCTCCGACATGAATGCAAGCACAGCATCCCGATCGGGAATCGAGGCTATTGCCCCTTTTTCAGTGACGGCAATCGCGGCGGCGGCGCATGCGACTTTTGCCGCATCACTGATGGCCTCACCCCGGACAAGCTCCGCCACCAGCGCACCGTTGAAAACATCGCCTGCGGCTGTGGTATCTACTGCAGCCACTTTGAAGCTCTCTATAAATTCGGTGGACGTTTTCGCCACGATTAAGCAACCACGGGAGCCGAGGGTCGTGACCACGGTACCTACACCCTGATTGCACAAACTTTGTGCAGCGATTGTCACCTCTTCAAGTGTACCCGATGGCATACCGCTAATTTGACTTAGCTCGACTTCATTAGGCGTTAAGATATCAATCATTGGCAACAGGGCTTCTGGTATGTCTCTTGCTGGTGCTGGGTTCAACACAAAAGGGGTTTGGTTTTCTGCGCAAATTACCGCGATGCGTTCAATAGTTTCGAATGGGATCTCAAGCTGCACCAACACGGCACCCGCATTGCTAATTCTCGCGGCCTGTTCGTCGATCATGGCAGGTAACACGCAGGCATTTGCACCACTGGCGATGCCAATACAGTTTTCAGCCTCAGCATTCACAAAAATACATGCAGAGCCTGTGCCAACACCATCAATCACCCTGACTTCGGGTATCGGCATCTGAAGCTCGGAAAACACCTGCCTGACCGAGTTCGCAATGTCGTCATCTCCAATGCAACTGATAAAGCAGGTCGTTGCGCCTCCCGCCCTGAAAGCCGCAACCGCTTGATTTGCTCCCTTGCCTCCCAGACCACTCTGTAATGTGCCACCCGCCACGGTTTCGCCGGGCAAGGGCAAACTCGGCAGATACATTGCAATGTCCCAGTTTGTACTGCCAACAACCACTACTTCACTCATCATTCACCTGATTAGATTTTATCCCAATGTTTTTACTTGGGCTTGGTCACCCTTGCGACTCAACCGAGGGCCTAAGACCAAATAACACCCTGAAAACTTCTACAAAAATAGCGATAAATGTACCCGTTGTGACGGGAAACTGAATCACAGTAATAACGCCCGGCGGGAGAAAATCAAACACATTAATGTAAATCGATAACCACCATCCTATCGCAACCGAACAACCTACCAATAGCCAGTCGTCACGCTGCCCAGAACCGGCGCCGACTATCCTGACTCCAGCATACCCAACCATACCAAACAACAATAGCGTAGCACCGTAAAGTACAGCATCAGGGATGAGCTGAAAAACACCGCCAACAATTGGAAAAATGCCCAGCAAGACCAGTAACCCCGCGACAATAAACCCCACATAGCGACTACAAACACCCGTGAGTTGAATGACACCATTGTTCTGGCTGAATGTGGTGTTCGGGAAAGTACAAAAGATTGAGGCCATCAACGAGTTAGCCGCATCGCCTAGGATGCCACCCCTAATGCGCTGCCAATACTTCTCACCGGTTGTGGCTAGCCCCGATAGATTGCTGGTTGCGGTCAGGTCGCCTACGGACTCCATCATTGAAATCAAGAAGATTGGCAAAAGGGAAGCCACAATGACCCAATCAACACTGAGGGGAAACCGCGCGACTTCTGGGACAAACAAAGGATCAAGTTCCGACAATCGAGAGAAGTCAGTTAACCCGAGAAATTGCGCCGCTATAAGACCCACCACTAGGCCAATTGAAATACTACTGAGACGCACCCAGGGATTACCAAAGCGCGTGGCACCTACAATTGTCAGAAATACCAGAGAGGCGAGCAATAAAACGGTCCAGCCGCCATTCGCCGCATCTACATAGGCCCGCTGGATATTGGTCAGGGTTGTCCAGACCAATGTAGCACCCAGCAATATCACCGTCGTGCCTGTTACGTTGGGTGTTATCACGCGTTGCAGTGCCGGAAGCGCGAAACTCAACCCAATCATCAACACCGAACAGACAGCAGCAGAACCAAATAATGTACCCAATGCTGTTGCGTTATCGTCGCCACCATTGAGCGCATAAAAGGCGGCGATCAGGGGACCGATAAACGCGAAGCTGGTGCCCTGAATACTCAACAACCCAGAGCCTACCGGCCCAAATCGCTGAATCTGTATGAAGGTTGCTGCACCTGAAATCACCAACGCAGCACTCACTAGGTAGCTGGTATCCTGCAACGAGAGGTTCATGCCTCCGGCAATAATCAGGGGTGCCACCAACAGCCCCCCAAATACCGCCAATAGGTGTTGCAACCCTACCATCAGCCCTGTGCCAATCGGCGGGCGGTCTTCAAGTCCAAATAGCATTGGAGATTCAGAGTTCTGCAAATTATTTCTACGCTTATTCTGCTTGCACTTATTTTTACTATATCCTTGTTAGCACTCTAATTCGATAAGCAAACAGGAGAACCTATGGAAGATTTTATTCGCGGCATACCGAAAGCAGAATTGCACGTTCATCTGGAAGGCACACTCGAACCCGAGCACATTTTCGCGCTGGCTGAAAGAAATAACGTAGCGCTGGCCTACAAAACGCCCGCGCAGGTCATCGCGGCTTATGATTTCCATGACCTCCCCTCATTTCTCACAATTTACTATGCGGCGATGTCTGTGTTGCAGACCGAGCAGGACTTTTACGAGCTGGCATATCATTATTTTCAACGCGCACATGAGGACAATATTGTTTACGTCGAACCATTCTTTGATCCGCAGGGACACACAACGAGAGGCATTGCTTTCGAAACCATCATCAAAGGTATACATCGCGCGCAGTTAGATGCCGAGAAGAACCTAGGCATTGAGTCAAACCTCATCATGTGTTTCCTACGTGACATGAGTGCGGAATCGGCCATGGCACACCTTGAGATGTGTCTGCCCTTTAAGGACTGGATCATCGGTGTAGGACTCGACTCAGACGAAAAGGACAACCCACCGATCAAGTTTACCGAGGTTTTTGCCCGCGCAAGAAACGAAGGTTTCAAACTGACGATGCACTGTGATGTGAATCAGACCGATATTGTCGATCATATTTGGCAGTGTCTCGATGACATTCAGGTTGATCGTATTGATCATGGAATAAACGCACTTGAAGATGAGCGCCTCTGCGCAGAAATCGCAAAACGCGGTCTCGGGTTGACCGTTTGCCCGGTTTCAAATCGCTTTGTTGTGCAATCGCTGACAACAAAAGAGATCAAGTCAATGTTGCAGAAAGGCATGAAAGCCACCATTAACTCTGATGACCCGGGCTATTTTCGTGCGTACCTGACCGACAATTTTCTCGCCCTGATTGAGGAAGCTGAATTTTCACAAGACGAGATTCGCCAGCTCAATGCAAATGCGTTCGAAACCAGTTGGTTAAGTGCCGCGCGAAAGAAGTACTACCTTGAGCAGGTCAATAACTTCTCATGAAGACGACAGACGATGTTCAATCGCAGATGCGCTATGACAAAAATGCAAACTTGCCAGCGAATACAGCAGCGATAACATAAACAGCGATAGGACAATCACCGGGTCGACCACTTAATAACTTAATAGCAACATAGGTCACAAAACCCAGCCCGATGCCGTCGGCAATAGAAAACGACAGCGGCATTGCAAGCGCACAAACCACCGCGGGCGCAGACTCGGTGTAGTCATCCCAGTCAATATCCGAAAGACTTCTGAGCATTAGGCAGGCAACAAAAAGTAACGCTGCTGCAGAAGCATAACTTGGAATACTCTGAGCGAGCGGCGCAAAAAACAGACACAAAAGAAATAACACGCCCGTGGTCACCGCCGTCAACCCAGTACGTCCTCCAGCTTCAACACCGGCAGCACTTTCAATAAAACTCGTTGTTGAGGACGTACCTGCCAACGACCCAACGACTGTTGCACCGGAATCGGATAATAGCGCCGACCCAAGCCGGGGCATTTTTCCATGCTCGTCAGTGAGATTGGCCCGATTTGCAACACCCACCATGGTTCCTGCGGTGTCAAACACATCGACCAACAGCAACGTCAAAATGACAGTGATCATTGAAAGATCAAATGCCGCTGCTATATCAAGTTCGAGGAATACAGGCGCGATAGATGGCGGGACGGATAACACACCGCCAAATTCGGCACCGCCAAAGATCCACCCCAGCATTGCGGCAACGAGCATACCCAAGATAACAGCGCCGGTGATTTTCCTCGCGGTCAAAGTCGCGATCAATGCAAAACCCACCATACAGAGCAGCGGACCAATATCAGTGAGAGCACCAAATGAAACCAGGGTTGCAGGATTATCAATGACAATGCCCGCGTTTTTGAGTGCAATAAAACCAAGAAAAAACCCAATACCTGCGGCAATACCAAGCTTCAAATTTTTAGGTATGGCGTTGATAAGCCATTCGCGAATTGGCAAAACACTCATGACGATAAAAATGATACCTGAGAGAAACACAGCACCGAGTGCGGTCTGCCACGTATGGCCTAACCCCAGCACGATACCGTAGGCAAAAAAAGCGTTTTGCCCCATGCCCGGCGCCATGGCTATCGGATAGTTTCCTAAGATGCCCATGGCTATGGACCCAAACGCCGCGGCAATACAGGTCGCGACAAATACCGCACCAAAATCCATACCAGCATCAGACAGGATCGCGGGATTAACCACGGTGATATATGCCATCGCCAGGAACGTGGTCAGTCCGGCGACCACTTCAGTTTTAATATCCGTGTTGTGGCGCTTCAAGTCAAAATAGCGAGAGAGAGATTCCATTAAAGGTGACTCGTGTTGAGAGGTCAGTGTTTACTGACTGGGAAGCTTGAGGATAAATGTAATCCATGCACAAGCCAAGCTATCAGAGGCATTATTAACCATGACAGTGTGGCCGTGTGAATGATACTCTCTTGCGTCTTTGATTAACTTGCGAAATGCCAACCAGAATCATCTTTGCACGAATTGAAATGGCATGAAAAACCAATAAGAAGCGCCCGACTAAAACCCATAAAGACAAAAAACGAACGAGAACTTATGGAAAAGCTATTTATCACACCGAATCAACTGCTGGAAGATTCTTTTAATCTCGGCAAGATGATTTTTGAAAGTGGATTTCGTCCACATTTTATCGTTGGCGTCTGGCGTGGGGGCACCCCGGTCGGTATCGCTGTTCAAGAGTACCTCGAGTACAAAGGGATTGAAGCTGATCACATTGCTATTCGCACCTCCTCCTACTACGGCATCGGTCAAAGGGATAAGGTCGTTAAGGTCCATGGGCTTCAATATATTATCGACAACATCAATGCTGATGACGAATTGTTACTGGTTGACGATGTTTTTGATTCTGGCCGCAGCATCGTAGCGATCCTTGATGAGCTAAAAGCAAAATCCAGACTCAACATGCCAGAAACTGTGAAGATCGCCTGCCCCTGGTACAAGCCAGAAAAAAATATGACGGATATCGAACCCGATTACTTTCTACACCCAACAGACAGGTGGCTGGTTTTCCCCCACGAATTAGTTGGGCTTTCGAAAGACGAGCTAAGTGAAGGGAAGTCATTTTTATCCGAGGACACGCATACTCTTTTTGATTCAGACGAGCATTCCTGATCCGTCACATTAGTTGCCTGACCTTATGAGCAATTTAATCCGTGTCACTTTGATTAGCTTCCTGGCCTATGCGGTCATGTCGGGCATGCTCGCACAAATTGGCATTTTGATTGGCCCCATCTCGCAACACTTTGGCGAAGAAACAACCATCGTCTCGAATCAGTTCAGCTGGTTGACGGTGGGTATCCTGGTCGGCTCGGTGATTAGCCTGTTTATCTTCGACTATGTCAGGATAAAAACGCTCAACTTATTGGTGTTCACGGCTATCACCCTGGCGATAGTCGGTTTCTATGCCGTAGATCTATATTGGGTTAACTCGATTCTGCTAGGCATCATTGGGACAGCATGCGGTATCGCCCTGCCCGCTGCAGCAATCGTCATATCAAGGGTTTACACGCCTGCGCGACGGGCAACCATGCTTGTGATCACCGATGCTTCATTTAGTTTATCTGGCACTTTTTGCACGGCACTTGTCGTCATTTATCTCGCCAACGGATTGCACTGGAGCAGTGGCTACAGCACGGTCGCGGCACTTGCGTTAGTTACACTTGTCCTGACCGCTTTCTCAACATTTCCAGAAGTACCCCATGAAGATCAGCAGACAATCAAACAAGAATTAGCTTCTTGGCCAATAGGTATCTATTTTTGCATGCTCGCGCTGCTGATTTACCTCACCGGTCAGAATTTTATCCTCATCTGGCTGCCTAACTACGCTCAGCAAGCGATCTCAATGTCAGCTTCCGATGCGGGTGGTCTCATCAGCAATTTTTGGGCAGGTATGCTCGGCGGACAACTCATTGCAGCAGCGATACTCATCAAAGCCGATACCCGGACGATGACGCTATTAGCCGCAATTCTTGCGGCCTTCTCAACAATTCCGCTCTGGTCTATAAATAATTCCAATTACATGCCATATCTGACTTTCTGCTGGGGCTTTGTCACTTTGGGATTGCTAAAACTTATCCTTTCCCTAGCAACAGAAATGGTTGAGGTGCCAAGCCCGCGCCTGGTTTCAGTGCTGCTGATGGCGGCGACAACCGGCACCGCCATCAGTCCTTTTCTAAGCAGCATGTTAGTCGCTGCTACGGCACCCTCAATTGCATTAAAAGTGGGTACAGGCTGTTTCCTCTTGGTCATATTGCTCGTAGTATTTGCTTATCGCACCGCAAGCCGGAATCTCTGAAAAATTTAACCGTCGGTTCCGAGCCGACACAACTACAGGAATACCATTGAAAACCGTACCCGTAATATTTGATACAGACCCAGGCATAGATGATGCGATGGCAATAATATTTTTACATGCCTGCAACAACCTTGCCTTGAAAGGCATTACGACCGTATTCGGAAATGCTTCTATCGAACATTGCACCAACAACGCTTTATATCTTTGCGAGCGATTTAATATACCCGCACCGGTATACGCGGGGGCAGGTTTAACTCTGCTAGGTACAGCTGAGGACGATTATCCTGACTTTGTACATGGCACAGACGGCCTCGCCAACATGCATGTAACACCCAGCGCCAAGACACAAGAGGCTTTACCTGCTCACGAGTACCTGATCGAGACGGCTCGCGCGCATCCGGGAGAACTCACCATTATCGCGGTTGGAAGACTCACTAACCTCGCCCATGCGATTCAGGCTGACAACAGTTTTACTTCCAACGTAAAGGAAATTGTCTTGATGGGTGGCGCAGTAGATGTACCGGGTAATGTGACACAATGGGCAGAAGCAAATATTATTGGCGATCCTGAGGCGACGGATGTCGTCTTCACTTCAGGCATACCCACAACCCAAGTTGGCCTTGACGTCACCATGAAGTCTCTGATGAGTGAAGAATACATCGCAGAGCTTGCTGGTCGTTGTGGAGACGCGGGCAAACTGCTAAATGAAATCACACCCTATTACCTGAACTTTTACCGGGGCAGAACAGGTGAAAATGGTTTCGCATGTCACGATTCATCGGCTGTAGCATATGCCGAAGACCCTTCAATCTACGAAACAAAGACAGGCGACTTAGCGGTTGTTTTGACAGGAGAGCAAAGGGGCAGAACAACCTTCAGTGAAAATCAGCATGGGAAACACACGCTTTGTACACGAGCAAACTCACAAGCGCTGATGGACATCTACGCCGAGCACCTCGTGAAACAATACGGTTAAATCGATAAGCTTGTAGGGGTTAGTTAATACCAAGCTCTTTTGTCATATGAATACTATTTGGATCTTCCTCGTAATCGGCAAATGGGGCACATTCTGTAAAACCAAATCGTAAATACAGTTGCCTGGCGGGTTCAAATGCAGGCATCGAACCTGTCTCGAGGCTTAATCGCGTCATGCCCATTTCATGCGCCACGGCTTCGATGTGGTTCAAAATTTTTGCGGCTACACCTTTTCGTATGTGATCATCGGCGGTTCTCATGGACTTAAGTTCACCATGTCTCCCACCCAGATCTTTCAATGCGCCACAACCCATCAGCTCATTCTCACTCCAGACACTCCAAAAAGTAATATCAGGTCCGCGGAGCGCTTCAAGATCCAGTGTATGAACGCTTTCCGGAGGCGTATGTCGAAACATATCCTTTGCATGGTAATTGAGTAGCTTCGCTATTTCGGGACCGGTCAGGTCATCAACGATAATTTTCATTTAATAGGCCGGTTGATACAGTTCAACGGATACATCACCCGGCATAACAAAATGAATCGCCAGACCATATCCCACATCTGAGATCTCGTCAGTAAACTCTACACCTTTCAGTGTCAGTTCCTTCACTGTTGTTTCGATATTTTCACAAAAAAAAGAAATGTAATGGTCTCCCGACTTTGGCTCATCTGGATTGGGACCCTTCAATACCTGTACGGGATGGCACCCCATATCCGCTTCAGGGATATCGAAAATTAACCAGCCCCCGCCAACGTCCGTGGCTTTAAAGCCCAATTTATCTCTGATAAAGACGCGTAACGCTTCAACCTCGGATGAATAGAACATCGTGTGTACACCTTTAATCATCACACCGCCTATTTTTGGTTTTG
>UPTG01000469.1_pt1 | contig 32852 bp, 28 predicted proteins | sample 2160121 | NCBI WGS metagenome assembly UPTG01 (sample SAMN06266255, study PRJEB28933) | marine metagenome | isolation source: Columbia River Estuary | place: USA:Columbia River Estuary, USA | collected 2014-07-27
AAGCCTTGTACCATTTTGGAGAAATTACTGGAGAAATAACCAATGATGATTTATTGGGTAATATTTTTGCTAATTTCTGTATCGGAAAGTAATTATCTTTCTTTTTACTTCTAAGTCCCTATTTTTGTTGACATTATACTTTTTTATCTTATTTTATTTGTTGCCTTTTTGTGTTTTATTGCTTAAATTTGTTGCTAATATGATGCCTTAATGGCCTTATTTGTTGCCCAAATTTGTTTGAGATAGCATGAGCGAAATGATGCACCATATTGCCCCATGTAGCACCATAACGCTACAAAATGCACCATTTATGAGCAGTAATTTATACATTCCGAAAATTTGTAAACATTGCGGTATTGCTTTTACAGCACGCACAACCGTTACTAATTACTGTGGAGATTCTTGTGCTAAAAAAGCCTACAAGGCTAGAAAGCGTAAAGAAAAAGTTCAAACGACACTTAGTAATGACAAGCAACAACGAAAAGAATTTGTTGTTGCTCAAAACCCAAATACTTTAAACAACAAAGATTTTTTAAGCGTGACAGAAGCCGCTCAACTCATTGGTGTTAGTAGATGGACTATTCAAAGAATGATTAAAAATGGACGCCTTAAAGCGGTCCCTTTTGGTAGAAAACGGATAGTAGCCAGATGGCAAATAGAAAACCTTTTTAATTAGTTTATAATGACAGTAACATTAAGAAAGCGTAAGAAGAATAATAAAATTAGTTTGTACCTAGACTATTACAGCAACGGTAAAAGAAAGTATGAATATTTGAAATTATATCTTCTACCTGAACCTGAAGAGGGAAAGCTTACTAAAGCACAAAAAGATGAAAATAATAAAATACTCTCTTTAGCAGAAAGTATACGATCTAAAAGACATTTAGAAGTTCAAAACGGAATATATGGTTTTAATAATCAAGAAAAATTAAAGGGGCATTTTATTGTTTACATGGAAGCATTGGCTTCTAGAAAAACCGAAAGCAAGGGAAACTTCGATAACTGGGCAAGCACCATTAAACATCTAAAAAAATTCTGCCCAAAGGATGTTACATTTTCACAACTTGATAACCAATTTGTTGATAGTTTCAAAGAATATCTAACAAAACAAGCTAAAACGCCAAGTAAAAAGAATCTTTCGGCCAATTCTGCATATTCATATTTTAATAAATTTAGAGCAGCTTTAAAACAAGCTGTAAAGGATGGTATTATACTTGTAAATCCAGCTGATGGTGTAAAGGGGTTACAACAAGGGGATAGTAAAAGAGAGTTTTTAACTTTAGAGGAACTACAAAGCGCAGTTAAGCATGAATGTGAGATTCCAATTCTAAAACAAGCATTTATTTTCTCCTGTTTAACAGGAATCAGATGGTCGGATATCCACAAATTACTTTGGTCCGAATTACAATATTCAGAAGATTATGGTTGGTATATCCGTTTTAGGCAAAAGAAAACAAAAGCATCTGAAACATTACCCATATCAAATCAAGCTCATGATTTATTAGGTAAAATTGGGGAGCCTTCTGAAAGAGTATTTGATGGCTTAAAATACAGTGCGTGGCATAACTTAAAATTACAGCAATGGATAATGAAAGCTGGTATTTCTAAGACTATTACGTTTCATTGTGCAAGACATACTTATGCAACTTTGCAGCTTACATTGGGAACTGATATTTTTACAGTATCTAAGTTATTAGGGCATAAAGACATTAGAACTACTCAGGTTTATGCCAAAATTATAGACGAAAAGAAAAAAGAGGCTGCTAATAAAATCAATTTAGATATATGATTAAGGGAACTATTTATGAGAAAGATTATGATTATGAATACGACGGTAATATTCATAAATTATTATATCTAATGTCTAAAGTTAGTTATCTAGAAGTATGCAAAAGAAATATATATAAAGATAATGGCTATCTTTTGGTTAAGAATTTTAAAGAAGAAATAAAACAATGTTACAATATCGTTAAAGATGAAATAGATGAGTTATTCTCAACTGTTAAAAAAGAAGAAAGATTAGAAAAAATAAAAGATTTAAGGACAATATTTAAGTCTAAGAAAATAGATTTAAAACGTGAATCAGAAAATAAGGTTTCATATGTAGATAATTCCCTTGATGAGAAGTTTTTTTATCAGTACATCAATACTCTGAAAGGCTATATAGATAAAATGTTATTTTATTTAAAAGAATTGAGAACTTATTATAAGTCTCTAGAATCAGAGTATATAGAGTCAAAAATGGCTTTGTGTAATATTTTTCAACGTTCAACTGAACTTCAACCAGTTGGTTTTTATCAGTATTTGGTAACTAAAACAGGATTCAATGATTTTTATAACCGATTTAAACCTTCTGATGAAGAAATGAGTGCTAATGATATGGCTTATGATGAAGACAAATTGGTAATTACTTACAACATTTTTACTAATGATGAAGTAGGATGCTCATATACAGCTAAGTCTATTACATTTAATGATTTTATTTTGCGGGCATTAAAGAGTGAATCATATAAAACTTTGTTATTAATTAAAGCAAAGTTTGAGGTTTCTGGAAGTGAGAATGAGTTTAGTTTTTACTTAAAAAGAAACATTAATTATTTAAAGACTATAATAGGTAAACCTAGTGAAACAGAGGAGGAGTATTTTAAATTAATAAAAGAACAGGTAAACAAATTAATTAAAAATCTACAACAAGAGTATAAGTCATATTTAATACTTACTAATGGCAGAAATGAAGAATTGCAGTGTTTTTTTAAATTAAAAGGCGATAAATCAGAGTTAAGAGATAAAGCAATAGACCTTCATAATAGATTATGTAAAAATGGTTTTTTAAAAGAAGAAAGCAAGAAAATGTTTGTGGATTTATTTATTGGCAAAAAAATTTCAGAAAAGATTATCTGGAATAAGCCAAAAAACCAACTAAAACTATTTGTAGATTTATTACTAAAATACGAAAAAATTGAAGGATCTGTAAAGAAAAAAGGGGCTAACACCTCTTCTAATTTTATATTCCTAGATCAACTTGTGCCTGATAAATTTTTTAGCAACACAGAATACCCTAAGGACAAATCTAAAATGATTGAGATTGTCTCAGAAATTTAGCCGTAAACACCGTTTTTGTAATTTTTTTTCAATTTTCTCAAGATTTTATTTTCCTTTTTCTGTTTTAATTAACCATTCTTTACAATTTTCTCTTTCATTTAAAACACCGTTATTCAAAAACGGTGTTCAATTACCATCAATTTCTAATATAATTTAGCCATGTGCTTGAAGGTTTAACCTCTCGCTTTCAGGCATAAGAGGGGATTTTTTTTAAATCCGTAATATAAATTATTATGAAAAAAATGATAATTGACAAACTTTCTAAAATTGAAAGTATGTTAGAAGAACAAAATCTATTAAAAAAGGAAGTTTTAAACTTGAAAGAAACTTGTAAGTATCTTGATATGAGTGCATCTCACTTATATAAACTAACAAGCCAAAACCTGATACCCCACTATTGTCCGCAAGGGAAGAAGCTGTATTTCAAGAGGGAAAATCTGGACCAATGGTTATTGAGAAACCGTAAAGATAGTGTTGATGAAATAGAAACATTAGCCGCTAATTATTTGTTGAACAATAAACTTAAATAATCATGGCAGATATAAACACTAAGAATAGCACATCAGTTTCAACTAGTAATCAATTTGAAGATTACATAGCTCAAATCAAAAAATCTAACACCGATATTACAACAGATTCTAAAACGTGGAAAAATTTAGGTATTGCTATTTCTACAGAATTTGGTGATGCAGGCAGGAAATACTATCATCAAATTAGTAAATGCAATAAGCAATACAGTAAAAATACGTGCGATGCCCAATACGATAAGTGTTTGTCAGATAAAAGTACAGGTATTAATATATCTACGTTTTATACAATAGCAGAGAAACACGGCATAAATCCAACTGTACAATCTAAAAAAACCGTTTTAAAAGTTGTAAAGAAGACCGCACAGCTTAAACCTGAATTCGAGAGTTTAGAAGGCTCTATAGTTAATCACAGAATTATTTTGTCAAAATTATTAATACAAATTAGTCCTATAGATTTTGAAAAAACAGCAAACCCCGGTGCTCATGATAATTTTAGACTTTTAAACAGACACTTTTCTGTTATTTCAATTGATAATGTATTAGCAATTGCTCATAACAATAACTGGGGTATATGTAAAAAGCATAGTTTTATTTATTTGTACAATGGTGCTTATTGGGATGAAATAGACAAAGAGATTTTTCAAAAGTTTTTAGGCAAAGCATCAGGAATTATGGGAGTGCCAATATTTACAGCAAAATATTATAAATTCAAAAAAGAATTACATGAACAATTTTTGGCAACTGCTTACTTGGATGTTATACCACCATCAGCAGACAATGTTTTAATAAACTTAAAAAACGGAACATTTGAAATTAATACTAAAGGCAGACAATTAAGAGCTTATAATTCAAAAGATTTCATCACATACCAATTACCATTTGAATATAACCCCGAAGCTCAAGCACCAATATTTCAAGCCTATTTAAACAAGGTCCTGCCAGATAAAGAACGTCAAAATATATTAGCAGAATATATAGGTTTTGTATTTATCAAGCACAATAGTAATAGTTTAAAAGAAGAAAAAGCATTAGTACTATATGGTGGTGGTGCTAATGGTAAATCTGTTTTTTTCGAAATTGTAAGTGCTTTATTGGGTGATCAGAATATTAGTAATTTTTCTTTACAAAGCCTAACCAACGAAAATGGATATTTCAGAGCAAAATTAGCCAATAAATTAGTGAATTATGCGAGTGAAATTAATGGCAAACTAGAAAGTTCAATTTTTAAACAATTGGTATCTGGAGAGCCTGTAGAAGCTCGTTTACCTTACGGCCAACCCTTTACTTTAAAACAATATGCTAAACTTATATTTAACTGTAACGAATTACCAAAAGACGTAGAACAAACAAACGCCTTCTTCAGAAGATTTTTAATTATTCCTTTTAATGTTACAATTCCACCAGAAAAACAAGATAAAAACCTACATAACAAAATTATAGAAAATGAATTATCAGGTGTTTTTAATTGGGTTTTAGAGGGGTTAAATAGGCTATTAGAGCAAAAAGGGTTTTCTAAATGTAGTGCAGCAGAAGAAGCAGTTGCAGAATACAAAAAACAATCGGATAGTGTTAAAATGTTTGTTGAAGAAAACAACTTTGTTATTTCACCAAATGAATACACGTTAATAAAAGAACTATATCCACATTACAGGCAGTATTGCAGCGAAGATGGTTATAAAGCTGTTAGCAAAGTTAATTTTTCTAAAAGGCTAAAAAACTTTAACATCATAGTTCAACGTGTTGCGAAGAATAAATTAGCTGCATATTTAACTAAAAAGCTTCCATCTTAAAAAAAAAGATGTTTATCAGTAGTAACTTTAGTAACTAAAATAACACGATTAGTTACTTCAGTTACTAAAGTTACCCTTTAAATAAAACTTTTTATTCAGCAATACGAATACATATTCGAGAATTGAATCTTCATATAAAAAATTTAAAAAAATGGAATATAATAAAGCATTAGAAATAGCAGAAAAAACAAAAGCACAACTAGCACCATATTGTGAACGAATAGAAATAGCAGGTAGCATAAGACGCAAAAAGCCTGATGTTGGAGATATTGAGATAGTTGCCATACCAAAACCCTATGATATAGGACTGTTTGAGAGTGGTATTGTACCTGTTGTAAATCAATGGGAAAAAATTAAAGGCGAATTGCCCTGTAAATACACACAGCGTATGTTACCAGAAGGTATTAAGCTCGATCTGTTTTTTGCAGATAAGGAAAACTGGGCGAATATCTTTGCAATCAGAACAGGCAGTGCTGAATACTCGCACAGGAGGTTAGCTGCTGAATGGGTTTCCCAGGGATATAAGAGTGAAGGTGGTTATCTTTATAAAAATGGGGAGAAAATAATTCTACCTGAAGAAGAGGATTTATTTGAATTATTACATATACCCTATGTAGAACCTGAGGAACGCAATTATTAATATCAATTCTATCCAAAGGAGTATCGAGGTATAATAAAAAATTTCGATGCTCCATGGATATGATAAAATCAACTTTAAAAATAAACAGCATGAGTAATTATCTAAAAATAAAAGAACATCAAATTAACTTCGTTGATAACTTGCCCTACGAATTGGGCTCAATATTTGATGAAAACAACATAGACCTAGAACTAAAAAAAAATATGATGATATTAGAGTATATCGCAGTTATAGGTATTCAGAACTTATATTATTTGGAACCATATTTGAACCAGAGTGTTATTTATGGTTTGCTAAAGACTGCCTATTGGCAATAAACTATAAAATTGAGAACAAATACTTTCAAATATTTAAAGAAGCCATTAATAGTGAATTACCTGATGGGTATAAATTAGAAGATGACCCTTTGGAAGTGGAAAATGTACCTACTATATATTTTGAAGACATAATGATATGCCTAAAGAAATTAAATGAAAACCACTTTATATTAAAAGTGCAGTATCATGGTATGCCTCAATAATAATAATAATAATAATAATTTGTAATTGCTATCCGTAGGAGCATTAAAGTATAATAGAATTTACTCTGATGCTCCTGGGATATCATAAAAATCATAGTGGTTAATAAGCTTATTTTGTTCTAACATTTAAAATTAAAATGCTAAACTAACTTTGTAAGTGATAAACAAGGGGTCATGTAATAGCCCCAGTTTCGATGCTTTTTACAGAATTTAAAGTTTTGTGAACATAGTAATATATAGCATTAACTTCTTCTCTGGAGTAAATTTATCCGGTTTGTGCAATTTAAATCAGAGCTAAAAACATTAATTTTTAAAGTTATAATTTAATTTATTTGATGTAAACGAGGTGTCATACAAATAACACTATTTTATTACTTTTCTAAAGGAACATAACCTTGCACCCCAATAAATATATATAGCATTAACTTCACCTTAAAGCTCTGTTTGGGGCATCATTAAAAAAATTATTTTTTTATTTTTTTTACACTTTTTATGTTAGAGATGGAAGCTTACTCCCAGCAGCAACCCCACGGAAGGATTAGCAGGTGCGGGTTGTCCCCCTTTAATATAACTGCGTTAACTAAAATTATTTTATCATGGTTACAGTAAAAGAAATTAAAAAGGCTGAAAATTCAAAAGGAGAAGAATTTTTCGGGTTAATTCTTCAAGGTGGAGCAACTCCTGTTAAAAGTAAGAAGACAGGACGTGTTTACATCACAGCAAAAACAGCATTTATTAGCACAACATTCGACGAAGCAACAGCATCTTCCCTTATAGGAGAACAATTCGAGGGCACAATTAGAAAGGTGGAATGTGAGCCTTACGAATACACTATCAAGGAAACTGGCGAAATTATTGAACTTTCTCACAGATGGGAATATGTTGATCCAGCTTTGGAAATGGAAGAACAGGTGGTTGAAGAAGCTGCTGTGATTTAACCACCTGCACTTTCGACATTTTCAACACTTTTAAAGAGTTTACTGCTTCGGTGGTAGGCTCTTTTTTTGTCCTATAGACAATCAATTATATGTATTAACTAAAACAATTATAATTATGCAATTACAACAAACACAAAGGCATAACGTAAAATTACGTTTAGGAATTTCTGGAGCTAGTGGTTTCGGAAAAACCTATTCTGCCTTACAATTAGCTCATGGTATGACACAGGATTGGTCTAAAATAGCTGTGATAGATACCGAGAATTCATCAGCTAGTCTATATTCAGATTTAGGAAACTTCAATGTATTAAACCTTTCTAAACCATTCAGTCCAGAGCGTTATATAGAGGCTATTGAAATCTGTGAAAAATCTAGGATGGAAGCTATTATTATCGATTCTATAACCCATGAGTGGCAGGGTGATGGTGGCTGTTTACAAATTCATGATCAATTAGGCGGTAGATTTCAGGATTGGGCTAAAGTGAAGCCAAGACACCAAAAATTCATTGATAGAATCCTTCAATCTAAGTGTCATATCATTACAACTACCAGACGTAAAACAGATTATTCATTAGATATAAGCTCTAACGGTAAGTCTAAAGTAGTTAAGCATGGTACTAAGGAAATCACTTCTGAAGGATTTGAGTATGAGCTATCAGTAAATTTTGAACTCATCAACGAAAACCATATGTGTAAGGTCAGTAAAGACCGTACTAATCTATTTTCTGGAAAGCCAGAATTTATAATCACTAGCGAGGTAGGCAAAACTTTAAAGGCATGGTGCAATGAAGGTGTTTCCTTAGATGACGTTAAAAAGGAGATTAATGCTACCACAACGTTAGAAGGCTTAAGGCATTTATATCAGAAATACAATAGCTTAAAACAGCAAATACACCCACTTATAATAGCAAGGAAATCTGAAATCGAAAACACAGCTCAGATGATAGTCGACAACAAACAAATTATTAATCCTAATACAATACAAAACAATGGAATTGACAGCAGTAGTAAAACCCCAGCAAGTAGAAGTAGTAAGTAGCCACGAAGTAGAATCCTCTATTTCAAACAATAATAAATTTATTGAAGCAAACACACAAGAGGTAAGTTTATCGCATTTAAGACAGGATTGTGTTATTCCTGTTTTCGCTAAAGATAACGAGAGCACCATACCACATTTTGAATTTATAAGTGCTGTAAGATCTATTACCCAGGAACTATTCCCAGAAGGAACAGTAATGATGCCTAACATTAGAACTAGCCATGTTATTAAAGGGCGTATTCCCTCAGCAATAGGTAAACCTGCCAAAGAGCTATTAGAACATGAAAAGACTTTATATTATGCTAAAATGGCCTTCATGGTTGAGATACCACATGTTCATATTTACATCAACAACCAGAAGCTAAACCTTACCGTTGGTGGTGTAAGATCCTATTCTGAGCAAAATCTATTTTCCAAGAAAAGCATAGAAAAATTTAAAATCTTTATTGGTTTCAAAAATATGGTATGCTGTAATTTGTGTATAGCCACAGATGGCCTAAAAGATGATTTAAGGGTAAGTAGTGTGGAAGAGCTAAAATCTAGGACTGAGGAACTGTTTTTAAGCTATAAACAGGAAGATCATGTTGATAATATGAATACTCTAAAGGATTTCGTTATTAATGATGAACAGATGGCTCACTTGTTAGGAAAGATGAAACTCTATAATCACTTAAGCAAAGACAAAAAGCAAGGGGTGTTTGATTTAAACATCACAGATTCACAAATTAATACCATTGTCAAAAACTATATAAATGATACGCATTTTAGGGCAGATGATGATGGTTATATTAACCTTTGGAATTTGTATAACCTTTTTACAGAAAGCTCTAAGAGTAATTACATAGATAACTTCTTAAGCAGAAATAGTAATACTTATGAGTTTGTTAATCATTTAAGAGCGGCCTTGAAAAATCAAGAGGATAATTATTTCCTTCTTAAAGATATAATAGTATAGCGTTTATATATCAATTCACTTTTAAACATGAGCAATAAGCATCTGATTGAGCTTTTAAAATATTGCTCGCCACACATTATTTACGTGATTAACGGTCAAAATAGAATTATCAAGTTGCATACACCCTTTAAGTTAAAGGTTCTACAGGAAGTTGGTGTTTTAAGGAAACATCAAACAGTTTACTGTGAAGAACTAAAAATCACTAAAGAAGGACGGATTGTGTTCTTGATAGATGGTAAAAACTACTTTACACATCATTTTGACATTTTAACCAAATAAATTAATGAGAGCTTATGCTGTATTTTTTGATTTTATTTTAAATAGAATATTTTTTGAGACGGTTTTGCTCTTTAATATAAAACCACTGAAAAAATTCACTCTAGAGACTGCTTGAATATTAAGGCCTAACCGTATAATTAAATTAATTAGAATGAATAACTAAAATAGTTATGTGTTTTAACTAAAAAGGTTAGGCTTTATATTTAAACAGTAATTTTAAACGCATTTATAGGGAAGCACAATCCATATTTGGATAGTAGAATACAAATATGTAGCCCTTATTTAAATTCCAGTGTTTTCTCAAAACCAAAAAGAATAAATAAAATTTGATTAGTTTTATTTCCAACCTTTTCACGAATTAAAGAAAAAGCTTTGCTCATTTGATTTTCAACTGTCCTAAACGAAATATTTAAATGTTCCGCAATTTCGGCATAAGTTAGCCCCTCTTGTTTTCCCATAATAAATATTTCTTTGCACTTAGGGGGTAGTTCTTGAATTTCTTGTTTTACCAAAGCAATCAATCTTTTAAGTTCACTCGTGTCTTCCTCTTTAAAAATAGTATTCAACGTTTTAATATACTCTTTCTCTAAAGTAATAAGAGTAGTTTTTTTTCGATACTGATTAATAAATTCATTGTAAACACTTTGGTATAGATAACTTTGAATAGAATAGTTGTCTTTCAATCTCTCTCGTTTTTCCCAAACACTTAAAAATATATTCTGAACAATATCTTCGGCAACATAAATATCACGACTGAGGCTCTTTGCATAAACACATAGCTTTTTATGATAAGTATCCATTAAGTATGCAAAAGCATCTTCATGACCTTTTCTCAAATGTTCAATAAGCGTTTTATTATTTGAAAAATCAATATTCACACCTCAGCACGTATTAAGTTTTTGTAAAACTAAAGAAATTTTTTTTAATAGAATTTGTGGGTGGTTGCATTTGGTAAACGTAATATATATAAAGAGCTTATTAAAAAATGAATAAAAGTATAGAAAATAAATTGGTTAAATATTTGATGGATGCTGCCAATATTGATGATTTGGAAGTATTAGCAAAATGGTTGAAAGATGATCAAAACAAGCAAATATTTGATAACTATATAAGAACAAATTACGCTATGGATATTAATACAAATGGGTTTGATACCGAAAATGCTAAAAAAGAATATTTGCGTAAAATTAGGCAAGACAAAAAACAGATACAGAAACTAGAATTTTATAAAGTTTTCAAATATGCAGCAGCAGCTGTCATAGTTTTTGGATTAGGTTATTTCTTTCAACAGGATTCTTTTAACACGCCTATTGAAGAAACACCTATTATTGTTAGTACTACAATTGAACCTGGTACAGATAAAGCAACATTGACATTAGAAGATGGTTCTCAACTGGTATTAGAAAAAGGTGAGTCTTTCCAAACTCAAAGTGCCAATAGTAATGGCGAAGAGATTATTTACGATGCTGGAAAACAAAATTCATCAGAAGTTGTCTATAATTATTTAACTATTCCAAGAGGAGGACAATTTCATGTTGTTTTATCAGATGGAACTGAAGTATGGCTGAATTCCGAATCGCAGTTAAAATATCCTGTAGCATTTATAGAGGGAGAAACTCGTCAGGTAGAATTGGTGTATGGTGAAGCTTATTTTGATGTTTCTCCTAGTACGGAGCACAATGGTGCAAAATTTAAAGTTGTTAATCAAGCCCAAGAAGTGGAGGTGCTAGGTACAGAATTCAATGTCAAGGCTTATAAAGATGAAGTTTATATATATACAACACTGGTTGAAGGTAAAGTAGCTGTTAATTTTGATAGTAAAACTCAGGATTTATTACCTAGTGAGCAGTCCAATTACAACCCTATTACAAAAGATTTAGTAATAACTGAAGTAGATGTTTATAATGAAATCTCATGGAAAGATGGTGTCTTTAGTTTTGAAAGAAAACCTCTAAAAGAGATTATGAAGGTTTTGTCTAGATGGTATGATATGGAAGTTGTTTTTGAAAATAAATCATTAGAAGATGTGAGATTTTTTGGAGTCCTTGGAAAAGATCAAAAAATTGAAGAAATATTAGAAACAATTAAGAAATTTAATATAATTGAAGAATATGAAATAAAAGCCAAAACAATAATATTAAAATAAAAAAGGGAACGAAGTAAAACATTTCGAGGTGTCGTAAACTTCGTCCCTTCTATTGAGTATTAATTAATGTATAACTAACACAAAGCAAATTTATGGAAATTAAATTTAATGTCCGTTCCCTCATTCGAAAGCGGTTACTACTAATTATTATGAGAACATTTATCTTCTTACTATGTACAACAGTTTTTAGTTTTTCTCCAGTAAACAGTTTCTCTCAGGAAAAAATTAACATTGATGCAAATAAGGAAGTGTCTGTTCATCAAGTATTCAGAATTATAAAGAATCAAACAAAATACCGGTTCTTATATCCTGAAGATTTGTTTAAAGATGCTCCAAAAGTAAAACTAAAAAAAGGGGTTATTGAAATTTCGAAATTATTAGAACAGAGCTTTAAAGGTATTAATATTAAATACAAGCTATCTGAAAATAATATTATTGAAATTGAAGAGAACAAAACACCAACTAAACTCAATAAAGAAAAACAACAACAAATACAAGTATCAGGTACAGTTGTAGACCAAAATGACCAGCCCTTACCAGGTGCAAATATTTTGGCAAAAGGAACTACTAATGGAACACAAACAGATTTTGATGGTAAATTTTCATTAGATATAGCAGATGAAAATACTACGCTTATTATATCTTATTTAGGCTTTGTTACACAAGAAATAGTTCTTAACAACCAAACAGACTTAACTGTGGTTTTAATAGAAGATGCAGCTGCTTTAGACGAAGTTGTAGTAATTGGATACGGTACTTTATCTAGATCTAAGGTTACAGGAGCTGTTTCATCTATAGGGTCAGATGATATAGGTGAATTACCAGTAAATGGTATAGATGAGTCCATAGCTGGTCGTGTAGCTGGGGTTCAAATAGTGTCTTCGGGAACACCAGGAGGTGGTTCTGCAATAAATATTAGAGGTATAGGTACTTTAACCGCTGGCGGGTCTCCTTTAATTGTAGTAGATGGTTATCCACTTACCGAAGGGAGTGACTTAAATGCCATAAATCCAAATGATATCCAAACTATGGATATATTAAAAGACGCGGCTTCTACAGCTATTTATGGTTCAAGAGGCGCAAACGGAGTTATTCTTGTAACAACTAAGAGAGCCAAATCAGACAAAGTTTCTTTTGATTTTAATACCTATTCAGGTTTTCAAGACGTATTAAATGAACCAAAACTCATGGATGCTTACCAATTTGCAGAAGTAATAAAAGAGGCTAGGGATTGGGGTTATATATCAGCAGATCCAATAAATAGAAGTGAAAATGACGACAATACCACTAGACTATCTCAAGGTGCAGTTTCAAGACATCTAATTCCAACTAATTTTGATAAATATTTGGATGGTACTCCTGGTTTAACTAATAATGATTGGTTAGATGATTTATTTAGAAGTGGAAGAATTGAAAGCTATGACATCGCCGTATCTGGTAAGTCAGGGAGTACTAATTGGTATATTTCTGGAGGATATTTTAACCAAGAAGGTTTGATTATAGGTTCAGATTTTGAAAGATATATTGCTAAAATAAACTTAGAAACTAAGTTTACGGATAAAATTAAATTTGGTATTAATTTATCTCCTAGTGTTTCTAATCAGAATTCGGTTATTGAAGGCTGGACAGATGGTCCTATGCAACAAGCCATTCTATCAGAACCATTTTTCACACCATATAATGACGAAGGTAATTTAAATATCAGTCAACAAATTAGATGGCATAATAATGGTGGAACAGATGGAGCACTTGCTGAAAACCCTATAGCCATAGCGCTACAAAAAAAGGATGAGAAAAGTAAGTTTAGGTTATTTGGAAGTACATTTCTTGAAATTGAGTTTTTTGAAGGGCTTAAGTTTAAAACCTTGTTAGGAGGTGATTTTGATTATTCTTTAAGAGAAGAGTTTAGACCTTCAACAATAGGTAGATATAGAAATGATGTATCATCAGTAGTGCCTTGGGCAAAAGAAAAAACAAAGTCCAGAAAGAACATAATTTCAGAAAACACATTAAACTATACTAAAGCTATTAATAAGCATAGTATTAACCTTCTTGGCGGGTATTCTTATCAAAAAGAAACGCGTAAAGATATATTTGTTAACGCACCAACATTAGATAGTAATAACATTGAAAATGTTGCTGGAACATCAGAAACAACATCAAGTAAAGATATTTTTGAGTGGGTAAGAATTTCTTATTTTGGTAGAGCACAGTATGACTATGATTCAAAATACCTTTTGAGTACATCTATTAGAAGGGATGGTTCTTCTCGTTTTGGGTCAACAACAAAATTTGGCAGCTTTTCATCAGCCTCTGCTGGTTGGGTAGTAAGTAATGAAGATTTTTTTCCTCAAAACTCAATATTTTCTAAATTAAAATTAAGATATAGTTGGGGGCAATCAGGAAATGATCAAATAGGAGATTATGGTTCTATAGCCGTATTAAAGCCTTTAAACGGTTTTATTGATGGGGGCTTAGCTCCTGGACAAATACCTAGCACATCTCCTAACGCAGATCTTTCTTGGGAGACTTCTGTGACTAGTAATTTTGGTTTTGATTTAGGGCTTTTAAATGGAAAATTAAATTTAGTTGTTGATTACTTTATAGCAAAAACAGAAGATATGCTTCTTAATGTTCCTGTGCCCTTACAATCTGGATTTACAAGGTCTTTACAGAATGTTGGTAAGATGGAAAATAAAGGTTTAGAAATTGTTCTATCGACATCTAATATAAATTTGGGTCCAGTAAACTGGAATTCAAGTGTAAACTTCACAACAATTAACAACGAAGTTACTGCTTTAGGACCAGGGCAAAATGAAATTATAGACGGTGCACATATAACAAGCGTAGGAAATTCTATTGGAGAACTTTTCGGATATGTTGTAGATGGTATCTATAAATCGCAAGGGGAAATTGATGCATCCGCGCAAAGTGGTACTGATGTAAGGGTAGGAGACTGGAGTATTGTGGATGTTTCTGAAGATGGTATTATTAATGATGATGATAGACAATCCTTAGGGTCTACTTTACCCGACTTTACTTATGGATTTAATAATAGGTTTTCATATAAAAACTTTGACCTTAATGTGTTTATTGATGGTGTTGAGGGTGTTAATGCGTTATCGAGAACAGTACGTAATGCAACTAACGGACAAGGATTTTCAAATCAATTTTTATCATATTATGAAAACAGGTGGCATCCAACAAATAATCCAAATGGAACGGCTGCAAGACCAGATTATACACAATCTAGTGAAAGGCTAAGAGCAAATGTGTCTTCTGCATTCATTGAAGATGGTTCGTTTATTAGAGTAAGAAATATAACGTTAGGTTATAATTTACCAAAAGAGGTTATTTCTAAAATTGGATTGACAAAGTTGAGAATTTATACAACAGCAAAGAACCCTTTCATAATTACCGATTTTAAAGGCTTTAATCCTGAACAAAGAGATAATAATAATCCTTTATCTCCTAGTGATACAGAGGGTGCTTATCCTTTAAATAAATCATTTGTATTAGGCGTTAACCTTTCATTTTAAAACTAAAAAAAACTATAATAAGATGAAAAAAATAATATATGTATTAGTAGCTGTCTTTTTTATCAATACAGCTTGCGAAGATGATTTAAATACAGCACCAGAAGATGTGTTTACAGCTGGGAGTTTTTATAAAAATGTTTCTGATATTGAAGCAGCAGTTAATGCAGCTTATGGAGGTCTGCAAAAAAATGGTTTATACGGTTTTAACTACCATATTTTAATGGAAACTAGAACTGATAATACCTTTGAAGAAGAACCATCAAATTCTGGTGGTTTTGGAGATGTTGATTTGTTTAATAGAATAACTACAAATGGTGTTTTTAAAACAACTTGGGTTGACTCATATGTAACCATTCAAGCTGCAAATATCGTATTAAATAGAATTGATGCGATTTCTGATATGGATAATTCATTAAAAAATATCAGAAAAGGAGAAGTGAAATTTATTAGAGCTTTAGTGTATTACAATTTGGTTAATTTATATGGTGGTATACCTTTAGTGCTTCAAGAAACAACAAACCCTACTGATTATTTTGGTCAAGGTAGAGCAAGTGTTCAGGAGATATTTAATCAAATCATTGTAGATTTAAATGAAGCTTCAAGTAGTTTACCAGAGTCTAATGATATTGGTAGAGCTAATAAAGCCGCTGCTCTAATTCTTTTAGGTAAAGCTCATTTAATTCTAGGTAATACTTCAGAGGCAGAAACTTCTTTAAGAGCAATAAATGGATACACTTTTGTAAATACCTATGCAGATTTATTTGGTATTGATAATGAAAACAATGCTGCTTCAATTTTTGAAGTCCAATTTCAATCTGGTGTCAATGGTGGTGAAGAAGGTAGCAGGTTTGCTTCAAAGTTTACCTCACAGAAAAATCCTGGATCTAAAGGAAACAATATCATAACTCAAGATTTATTAAATTCTTTTGAAGCTGGTGATTTACGAAGAAATGAAATTATTCAAGACCCTTTAGACCCTTCAGTTTATATTTCAACAAAATATATAGACAATACAAGAACTTTAGTAGATGATGGTGATAATAATGTAATCGTTTTTAGGTATGCAGATGTATTACTTTCTTTAGCAGAAGCATTAAATTCAAAAGGGTATGTTGCAGATGGAGAGGCTTTCGATTTAATGAATAGCATAAGAACAAGAGCGGGTTTACCAAACTTAACTTCTGCTACAGTTACAAACCAACAAGAATTTACAGAAGCTTTATTAAAAGAAAGAAGACATGAATTTTTCTATGAAAACCATAGATGGTTTGATTTAAAAAGATTGGGTGACCCAGTACAAATAATGAATACTCATTTTTCGGGTTTCGTAGGTTTAAATATTACAATAGATCAAAATGACCTACTGTTGCCAATACCTTTAGACCAATTAAATAGTGATCCTGGAAGTATGGAACAAAACCCTGGTTATTAATTATATATATTAAAAGTATATGAAAATGTATAGTAAGTTTTTTGGAATATTATTTCTACTAATTTTAAACTCTTGTGGTTCAGAGGAAGTAATAACAACTCCAGCTAGCGCTTCATTTGAAATTCAACAAAGTGAGTATTTTGTTGATGAACAAATTAGTTTTTCAAATACATCTTCTGGTGTTGATAGTAATTCAGTTTTTGAGTGGAGTTTTGGTGATGGTAATACATCAACTGACAAAAACCCTACACATACGTATACTGATATTGGTGAAGGTATTTATAGCATTAAACTAAAAATATCTAATAGCGGAACTGAAAACAGTTTTACTAAAGAAATTTCTATTGCATATTCTGTTAATATTAGTGGCAGAAAGCCTTTAACAGAAAAATTAGCCGATACTAAAATTTTAACTTGCGCTCATAGAGGGTATCATAAAAATGCTCCAGAAAATTCTTTACAATCGATTCAAAATGCAATTAACAAAGAAATTGAAATGGTTGAATTTGATATTAGAGAAACAAAAGATGGAAAATTTGTATTAATGCACGATAGTACTTTAGAAAGAACAACAAATGGTGCTGGTAATGTAAGTGATTTTACATTGGCAGAATTACAACAACTAAAGTTAAAAGATAATAGCGGTGTATTAACAGATGAGAAAATACCAACTTTACAAGAAGCTTTAGTATTAGGTAGAGGTAAAATATATTTTGATTTAGATATCAGTAATGATAAAGTATCTTTTGATAGAATTTACCCAGTGGTGAAACAATATGGTATGATAAAACAATCTTTATTTTATACGCAAGGAGTTAGCATTACAAAATCTGCTCTAAATAAAGATGAAGATGTTATTGCAATGCCAATTATAAGTGATGAAGACAGATTAAGTCAATTTGAAAATAATAGTCTAGTAGAAGTAGCACATTTTCAATCACAAACATTTAATCAAAATTTTGTGACTAGAGCAAAAGCTAAAGGTTGGTATATTTTTATGAATGGCTATGTAAACACAACAAAAACGCCTTTAGACGATAACTATGATGAAATAGATAAGATAAGCAACTTAGGGGGTAACATAATACAAACAGATTATCCTGTTTTAGTTAAAGAACATTTAAAATAATAAAAAGATGAAAAACAAAATAATATCGATAGTAACACAAATGATATTTTTATGTGTTATAATTATATCTTGTGATGAGCAAGAATATGTAGGTGCTGCGGCAGTAACAAACCTACCAATAGCAAATTTTGCTGTAAATGCAGATAAATATCAAGCAGGTCAAAAAATTGAATTTACAGATTTATCAGAAGATTCTGATGGTTTTATAACCACGTGGGAATGGGATTTTGGAGACTCGCAAACGTCTTCAGATAAATCTCCAGATCATTTTTATCAATTAGGTGGCACTTATACTGTAAAATTAATTTCAGTAGACAATACAGGAAGTAAAAGTGAAGCTTACTCAAAAGAAGTAGTAATTGCTGATGACCCCTTGGCAAATATTGATGCTCCAGAAACAGTTTGGAGTTTTGATTTAGAAGGCAAAATAAATCATTCAAACCCAGCAGTTTCAGATGATGGCACCGTATTTATAGGCTTTAATCAAGCGATTAGAGAAAATCAAGGTCCAGACTTCTTTGCTATCAAAGACGGTGCTAAAATTTGGGAACAAGTTTTTATTGAAGGTAGTGCTCAAAAATCAGATCAAATAAGGTCTTCACCTTCAATTGGTCCGAATGGTAATTTATATACTTCCTCTTACTACAGTAGAACTACTTTTGTTTTAAACCCTACTACTGGTGTAATTGATAATGAAATAAATTTAAATGCAAGAGTTAGATATAATTGCCCAACTTTTGCAAGTGATGGCAGTGTATACATTGCTGGTCATACTAAAGACGGTAAAGGTTTTCATTCCGTTAATCAAAGTTTAACTACTGCAAATTGGGTTTTTGAATTAGGTACTGAATTTAATGCAACACCAGCCATAGGTTCAGATGGCACCATTTACATCGGTTCTACAAATGATAATTTATATGCAATTAATCCAGATGGTACAGAAAAATGGAGTATAAACTATGGAACTTGGACAGCAAGTGCAACTGCAATTGGTCCTGATGGTACTATCTATTTTTCTGGAGAAACTGCTACTGGTGGTGTTTTATTAGCTGTTAATCCAGACGGGACAGAAAAATGGAGAAACTCGTTACCAGAAAAGGCTGCTCAAGGAGGTCCAGCAGTAGCAGCTGATGGTACAATTTACCTAGGTGGTTATGAAGAAAAAATGATAGCATATAATCCAGATGGTTCAGAAAAGTGGTCATATTCAGCGAAAGGTCCAATTGAAGTTGTTCCTGCAATAGATAATGATGGAAATCTTTATTTTGGTGATCTTTCAGGATTTTTTCATGTGGTCAATCCAGATGGTTTAAACCCCTATAAAGTAGTCAAGTTAGGAGATGAAATACAGTCTGCTGCGGCCATTGGCAAAGATGGAACTATATATGTAGCTTCAAACGTGGGCGATTTTGGAAAGGTCTATGCTCTAAGAACAAATTCTGTTGGATTACAGAATGGGGGTTGGCCTATGTTTGCTAAGGATGCTAAGCATACTGGGCGATAAATTTTTAATCAGTAATATTTTTATTTAGTCACAATCGGACGGTTCTCACAAAGAGCCGTCCTAACAACTAACATTTTAAACTTTAACATTATGAAAAAAATTTACACAGTATTCGGATTATTATTATCTATGGCCTCTTACGGCCAATTAGTTGAAAGCTGGTCTTACGCATTACCAGACAAAGTAGCGTACTCGGGCCCAGCCATCGCAGACGATGGTACAATTTATATAGCTTGTGATTATGGTACAAGAGAAACACTAACCTACGATACTTCACCTGAAAATGTTTTTGCTATAAATCCAAATAATACTCTAAAATGGCAAGGTCATGTAAATGAAGGGGGGGCACAAGATAAAGTAGATCAAATTATATCTAGCCCTTCAATAAATGCGGATGGATCTGTTTATATAAGTGGACATTATGGAAGACGAGTACATAGATTTAATGCTACCACAGGAGATACTTTACGTACTTTTTATATGAACTCTAGAGTACGTTATTCAGCTCCTGCATTTGCAACCAATGGAGAAGCTTATATTCTAACCCGAAATAATGGGGATAAGGGGTTACGTAATTTTTCTCTTGATTTAACAACACAAAATTGGATTTTTGAAATAGGTACTGACTTTAATAGTGTCCCAGCTATAGGATCTGATGGTACTATTTATGCTATATCTACTAATGGTAATATATATGCTATCAATGCTGATGGAACGCAAAAATGGTTTGCACCTTATAGTGTAGGTGGCGGTTATGCAAGTTCTGCTTTAGCACTTGCTACAGATGGTACTATTTATGCCTCAGCTAAACTTAATTCTGCTGGTGATGGTGTTTTGAAAGCATATAACCCAGCAGATGGTTCTGAAAAGTGGTCTGTAACTTTTACGGGCGAAAATACTGAAAAAGGAGGTCCTGCTGTAGCTGCAGATGGCACAGTTTATTTAGGTAATACTGGAGGGAAAATGCAAGCATTTAACCCTGTGAATGGTGCAATATTATGGACTTATACTACAAGTTCGGCAATTGAAGTGGTTCCAGCTATTGATAATTTAGGAAGACTTTATTTTGGTGATACAAGCGGCATGTTTTATGTTGTTAATAGTGATGGCACAGAAGCTTATACCCCTTTAAGTTTAGGAACTAAAATTACATCTCCGGCAGCTATTGATTCAGATGGTAAAATATATGTTGGCGCTGAAACAGCTTCTGCGGGTAAATTAAGTGCCTTAACTACTTCTGCTACAGGATTACAAACAGGAGGTTGGCCTATGTATGGTAGAAACGCAAAGCATACATCAAATGTTAATGCCATTACCTTATCAACTTCTAAAGAGTCTATTAATGGATTCACGGTATATCCTAATCCAGTAAATAATGGAGAGTTTTATGTTTCAACAGCTTCGAATGGAGTAAAATTTATTCAAATTTTTGATATGCTAGGGAAAGAAGTTTATTCAAAAAATATTGAAGCTAATGAAATAATAAAAACTTCAAATTTGAGAGCTGGAATTTATATTTTGAAGGTTGCAGAAGACGATAAATTAGCAACAACAAAAATGGTTATTAAATAACTAATTAAAAGTTATAATGATAAGGCAAATACAGTGAAATCTAGAAATAGCTGTATTTGTTTTATTAAAAGTTTTAGTTCATCAATCTATTTTAAATTATGAGATTATTAAGTTCACTAATTGTTGTATTATTCTTTTTTGTTGGTTGTAAAAACGAGTGTCCATGTGATTCAGTTAAATCAAACGATGTAAAAAAAATAGTAAAATCTACTATTGAGGATAAAATAGCAAATCTTCAAGATTCCAATAATAATCAGGTTATTGTGGTTTCACACCGTGGAGATTGGCGAAATGCTCCAGAAAATTCATTACAAGCCATTCAAAACTGTATTGATATGGGAGTAGATATGGTAGAAATAGATATACGAGAAACTAAAGATGGTCATTTAGTTTTAATGCACGATAAAACTATTGATAGAACAACAACAGGAAAAGGATTAATAAACGAATGGACTTTAGATTCGCTCAGAACATTACGTTTAGTTGATGGCTTAGGTGTAACAACTCAGCATGTAATACCAACTCTTAAAGAAGCGTTGGAGTTGTCTAAAAATAAGATATTAGTCAACTTAGATAAAAGTTATAGCATTTTTGATAAATGTTTTGATATTATTAAGGAAACTGATACACAAAATCAAGTCGTAATCAAAGGTTCAAAACAATTATCTCAGGTTAAAAAAGAATTTGGGAACTATTTAAATAAGGTTCATTTCATGCCTATAATTAGCTTACCAAATAATGATGCTAAAACAATTGTTGATGAGTATTTATCCTCTAATGAACTACCTATTGCATTTGAATTTACTGTAGCCAATGACACCATTAAATTTATCAATGAGTTTAAGGAAATTAGAAAAAAAGGAGCTAGTATTTGGGTTAATTCTCTCTGGCCCCAACATAATGCAGATCATGACGATGAAAAAGCAGTCCAAGATATGTCAGTTTATGATTGGTTTATTGAAAATGATATTGATATGATCCAAACGGATAGGCCAGCATTATTATTAAAATATTTAAGAGAACAAGGACTTCATGATTAATAGCACGTTTTATTATTTAGTTTAGTTGAAGATGGAAAGGCGCAGTATTCTTTATTTACTGCGCTTTTTCTAATTAAACAGAGTATAGAATTCCTAACAACATATAGATTATTCTTTAAACATAAAACTATGATTAAAAAAATTACGAGTTATTATACAGCTTTAAGTGCGGGTGAAAAGAAAGAAAACCTTGAAAATATAAATAGTAAATACAAGCACTTACGTTGGTCTGTATTTATTGCAGCAACTATCGGTTACAGTTTGTTTTACGTTTGTCGATTAAGTTTAAGTGTTGTAAAGAAGCCCATCGTTGATTCAGGTATATTAAGTGATTCAGAAATTGGAATGATTGGTTCTGCGCTATTTTTTGCTTACGCTATTGGTAAGCTCACCAATGGATTTTTAGCAGATAGAAGTAACATTCGTCGTTTTATGGCTACTGGGTTACTGTTAACAGCACTTATCAATTTAGCATTGGGTTTTACAACTTCCTTTACAGCGTTTATTGTTCTATGGGGATTTAGTGGTTGGTTTCAATCGATGGGAGCAGCTCCAAGTGTGGTGTCCTTGTCTCGTTGGTTTAGTAATAAGGAGAGAGGGACTTACTATGGAATTTGGAGTGCCAGTCATGGATTAGGAAAAGCCATAACGTTTATAGCTGTAGCTTTCATTGTCAGTGTTTCAGGATGGCAATGGGGTTTTTGGGGAGCAGGGTTAATTGGTCTAGTAGGAGCAGTAATTGTTGCGTTGTTTTTGCATGATTCTCCAGAAAGTAAGGGTTTGCCGTCTATTGCTGATTATAAAAATGATCATGCACCAGTTTCAGCAAAAGCAAAATCTGTTGGAACATTGCAAAAAGAAGTATTAAAAAACCCATATATCTGGATATTGGCATTAGCAAGTGCATTAATGTATGTTAGTAGATACGGTATAGAAAGTTGGGGGATTTACTATTTAGAAGCACAAAAAGGATACACAACTTTAGAAGCGAGTTCTATTGTATCAGTTAGTGCCGTTAGTGGTATAATTGGTACTATAATCTCAGGAATAATCTCAGATAAGTTTTTTAAAGGAAGCCGTAATGTACCAGTATTAATAGCAGGTATTTTAAATGTAACCGCTATTTCCTTATTTCTGTTTTACCCAGATGGGCATGTGTGGGTAGATACCGCAAGTATGTTGATTTTTGGTTTTGCAATAGGGATTCTAATAACCTTTTTAGGAGGGCTAATGGCAGTAGATATTGCCTCAAAGAAGGCTTCAGGAGCAGCCTTAGGACTTATTGGTATTGCTAGTTATATAGGTGCGGGAATTCAAGATGCCGTAAGTGGTTATTTAATAGGAGATAATCACACTACTATAAATGGTATAGATGCTTATGATTTTTCAACAGTAAAAATATTTTGGTTAGGAGCCGCTGTTTTGTCCTTAATATGTGCCTTGTTCGTTTGGAATGCTAAGGCAAAAGATTAGGATAATTTTAAATAAGTAAACTAAAAAAACATAATGAAGAAAAAAAAAATATTAGTTACAGGCGGTTGTGGTTATATTGGATCACATACCGTAGTTAGTTTAATTGAAAGCGGTTTTGAGGTTGTAGTAGTGGATGATTTATCCAATTCTAATGAGTTTATCCTAGATAATATAAAGAAAATTACTGGTATTAAGCCTTTGTTTATTAAATGTGATTTAAAAGATTTTAACGATACAGAAAATATAATTAGCTATAACAAAGATGTTGATGCCGTTATTCATTTTGCTGCATATAAAGCGGTTGGAGAATCTGTCACACAACCTTTAAAGTATTATCAAAATAATCTATTTTCTTTAGTAAACATTTTATTGGTACAGGAAAAATATAGTATTAATAATTTTATATTTTCATCTTCTGCTACCGTTTATGGGAATCCCAAAATATTACCTATCACAGAAGAAAATGAGACACAAAGACCATTTTCTCCTTATGGAAATACAAAAAAAATAGCTGAAGAAATTCTAGAAGATTTTGTTAAATCTAATCCTGATTTTTCGGCTATTTCATTAAGATATTTTAACCCTATTGGAGCTCATGAATCTGGACTAATTGGCGAGTTGCCTCAAGGTATTCCTAATAATCTACTACCTTATATAACACAAACAGCCGTTGGCAAAAGAGATCAGCTTTTAGTTTATGGAGATGATTATCCTACTCCAGATGGTACACCAATTAGAGATTATATACATGTTTTAGATTTGGCTGAGGCTCATGTTAAAGCTGTAAATCGATTACTTAACAAAGAATATGAAGTGCCATTTGAAAGATTTAATTTAGGAACTGGGAATGGATACTCCGTTATGGAAATAATTAAGATGTTTGAAAATGTGTCTCAAAAAAAATTAAACTACCAAATAACTGGGCGTAGAGATGGCGATACACCTGTTTTATATGCTTCAACAGATGTCGCTGAACAAAAACTTAAATGGAAAGCCCAACGCAGTTTGGAAGAAATGATATCATCTTCATGGCAATGGGAACAGAATTATAGAACAGATTAAGTAAATCCAAAATCGCTCACATAAGATATATAATATACATAAATAGGAGAATGGGTTGTAGTAATCCACATCCATAAAGACAGATTTGGAGTTAACCATTATGCTAATGAAGTTGATATAAAGTATCAGCAACAATTGCAATATTTTAACCTTAAAACCCACTGAAAAGGATAGTTTTAACAATTGCACAGGCTTAAAAGCACTTCAGCCTGATGACACTTATTACATGAGTTGGAATCTAAAAATAGATAATAACTAAACGATAACCATGAATATCAATTTAATACATAAAATAAGAACAAGTTTTCAGCAGACTTTTAAAACCGAGCCATTAATGATATTTTCTCCAGGTAGAATTAATATTATAGGAGAGCACACCGATTATAATGATGGCTTTGTATTTCCAGCAGCTGTTAATAAAGGTATTGTTGCTGCTATTGGGAAAAGCGATTCTAAATCGTCGATAGCCTTTGCAGCCGATAAAAAGGAAACCTTAGAATTTAGTTTAAATCAGATAAAACCATTAGTCCAAGGCAGTTGGCAGAATTATATACTTGGTGTGGTTGCAGAAATACAAAATAGAAGTAAAACTATAGGCAATTTCAATATTGTTTTTGGTGGTGATATCCCTGGAGGTGCAGGTATGTCCTCTTCAGCAGCTTTGGAAAATAGTGTAGTTTTTGGACTTAATGAACTTTTTGATTTAGGATTATCAAAAGATGATATGATTTTAATATCACAAAAGGCTGAACACAACTATGTGGGAGTAAAATGTGGTATTATGGACCAATATGCTAGTATGTTTGGTATAAAAAACAATGCGCTGTTATTGGATTGTAGAACTGTAAAATCGAAACCTTTTGAAATAGATTTTAAAGCCTATGAACTCATTTTAATTAATACCAATGTAAAACATAGTTTATCTGATAGTGCTTATAATGATAGACGCTCCGTTTGTGAATCCATTGCAGAAATGCTGAACGTAAAAGCCCTTCGAGACGCCACAGAGCACGATTTAGAAACTATTAAAGACCAAGTAATACCAGAGAGCTATCAAAAAGCTTTGTATGTCATTCAAGAAAACGAACGGGTAGTTAAAGCTTCAAAAGCCATAGGAGATGGAGATTTAAAAACCTTAGGGAAACTCATTTATGCTTCCCACAACGGGTTGCAAAATCAATATAAAGTAAGCTGTGAAGAATTAGATTTTTTAGTTGAACAAGCAAAAACAAATCCTAATATTTTGGGAGCTCGTATGATGGGTGGAGGTTTTGGTGGCTGTACTATTAATCTAATTTCGAAAACAGAAACCACATCTTTTAAAGCCTTTATTTCTGAAGCTTATAAGGAAAAGTTCAACAATGCATGTTCTATATATTCAGTTAAACTTTCCAATGGAACACATCTTATAACTAACTCAATTGAAGTATAGAAAATGAATCCAGATTTACAAGATTATTCACATAAGCGCTTAAATATATTAACTGGCGAGTGGGTGTTGGTATCACCACATCGTGCTAAACGACCGTGGCAGGGACAAAATGAAGCCGTTTCAAAAGAAGTAAGACCAAGTTATGATGAAAGCTGTTATTTATGTGCCGGCAATACAAGAATTAATGGAGAGCAAAACCCAAAATATGAGGATGTATTTATTTTTACCAATGATTTTGCTGCCTTACAATACGACTCAAAACCATTTGCAGTAAAAGAAGGTCTTCTTGAAGCTCACAGTGAACAAGGAATTTGCAAAGTGATTTGTTTCAGCCCAGACCACTCTAAAAGTTTAGCTGATATGGACCCAAAAGATATTACCAAAGTAGTTCAAGCATGGCAAAATGAATACAAATCACTTGGAGCTAATCCTAAGATAAATTATGTTCAGATATTTGAGAATAAAGGAGCTGTTATGGGATGCAGTAACCCACATCCACATGGACAAGTATGGAGTCAGTCCACACTTCCTAACGAAGTAGAAAAAAAAGATCGCCAACAAAAAAACTATTATAAGAAACACATAAGCAGCCTTTTAGGTGATTATTTATACCAAGAATTAGAAAAACAAGAACGCATTATTTTTGAAAATGAATCCTTTGTGTTGCTCATTCCCTTTTGGGCAGTTTGGCCATTTGAGACTATGATTGTACCAAAACGAACTCAAAAAAGCATTTTAGAAATGACCAATACTGAGACCAATCATTTTGCTGAAGCTATTTCGGTTTTAACCAAGGCATATGATAAATTATTTAATACATCATTTCCATATTCTAGTGGTATTCATCAAGCCCCTACTAATGGAGAAGTAAATAATCATTGGCATTGGCATATGAGTTTTTATCCACCATTGTTAAGAAGTGCAACCGTTAAAAAATTCATGGTCGGCTATGAAATGTTTGGCTCTCCACAACGTGATATCACAGCAGAAATTGCAAATAAGATGCTTAAAGAATTAATTTAATGAATTAGTTTTTAAATAATATATAAACAACTAACTAAACTATTATGACATCAAATTTTGAATTTTGGGATTACTTTGTTTTTATTTCTTATGCCGTATTAATATTAGGAGTAGGACTTTGGGTTTCCAGAGATAAAAAGGGCCATCAAAAAAATGCTGAAGATTACTTTTTAGCCAGTAAATCATTACCATGGTGGGCTATAGGAGCATCGTTAATTGCTGCAAATATTTCAGCTGAACAATTCATAGGGATGTCAGGTTCTGGGTTTGCTTCAGGTTTAGCTATAGCCTCTTATGAGTGGATGTCTGCTATTACTTTATTAATTGTTGGTAAATATTTTCTGCCAATTTTTATTGAGAAGGGCTTATATACCATTCCAGAATTTGTTGAAAAACGATTCTCTACCAATTTAAAAACCATATTAGCCGTATTCTGGATTGCGTTATATGTATTTGTAAACCTTACTACGGTATTGTATTTAGGAGCCTTAGCGCTGGAAACTATCATGGGAATCCCTATGATGTATGGCATTTTGGGATTAGCCTTGTTCGCAGCAGCATATTCTCTTTACGGAGGTCTTTCAGCAGTAGCATGGACAGATGTTATTCAAGTGATATTTTTAGTTTTTGGAGGATTGATAACAACTTATTTAGCATTAAATACTTTGTCTGATGGAGAAGGTTTTATGGTTGGATTAAATATTGTTTATGAAACTGTACCAGAACGTTTTGCTATGATATTAGATAAGTCTAACCCAGAATTCAATAATCTTCCAGGTATTGGAGTTCTTGTAGGCGGTATGTGGGTAGCAAACCTGTATTATTGGGGTTTCAACCAGTACATTATACAAAGAACTTTAGCTGCCAAATCATTAAAAGAAGCACAAAAAGGAATCTTATTTGCAGCGTTTTTAAAATTAATTATCCCTTTAATTGTTGTAATACCCGGTATTGCAGCATATGTAATGATTAATGACCCTGAGATTATGGCAAGATTAGGAGATGTCGCCTTAACTAACATCCCTTCTTTAGAACAAGCAGATAAAGCGTATCCATGGTTATTACAATTTTTACCAGTTGGTTTAAAAGGCGTAGCTTTTGCAGCCTTAGCAGCAGCTATCGTATCGTCTTTAGCGTCTATGTTAAATTCAACATCCACCATTTTTACTATGGATATTTATAAACAATACATTAATAAAAACGCCAATGATAAGGCTACGGTAAATATGGGTAGAATTTCTGCTGGAGTTGCTTTACTAATAGCTTGTATTATGGCACCACTATTAGGTGGTATAGATCAGGCGTTTCAGTTTATACAAGAATATACAGGCGTTGTGAGCCCTGGAATCTTGGCAGTATTTATATTAGGTTTATTTTGGAAGAAAACAACAAACAAAGCGGCCATCGCAGGCGCATTGGTGTCAATACCAATAGCTATGTATTTTAAAGTAGCACCAAAAGGATGGTCAACATCATCATTGTTTGTAGATGTTCCTTTTATGGATCAAATGGGGTATACAGCGATATTAACAATGATTGTTATAGCTCTTGTAAGTTATTTTCAACATAAAGGCACTGATGATAAAAAAGGTATAGAGATAACCAAAGGTATGTTTAAAACAAGTCCATTGTTTAATATTGGTGCTTTTTCTGTGATGCTTATTTTGGTAGCACTATATAGTATTTTTTGGAATTAAATTTATTTTTATATTTCTTGAAATTATTTTATAACCAAGTGAACATAAAACGGAACACGTTTTAGAACACTTTTTCCGAAAATAACAGATAGGAATACAGTGTTCGTGTTTAAAATAATGTTAATACAATACCCAAAGGTCAATGGCTCGAGTTCAGTTCCCGCGACTAAACATGACTCATGTACATTTTGTATTTGAGTTTTTTATCTTTATATGGACTAAATACAAAAACAAAAAAACCTAACTAATTGATTAACTAATTGTCTTGTGTTTATTGATTTTTACTAATTTTTGTGTTCTATTTGTTGCCCAAATGATGCAACGTCAATGAATATGGGGTTAGTTACATATTGTATTGGCAAGTAATCTTACTTTCCTTTCATTATCTAATTGTTTATTTTCATTGAATTTAACCATATAAACCAATAATTTATTTTCTTTTTATTGGATATTATTTAGTAATTTTATGTCACAATAGTGTCATAAATTTATTTAGTATGACACTTTATGACACATAGGTGTCAGAAAATAGTGTCAGAATATGAAAGTTAAATTAAGAAAGGTAAAAAAAGGTTCAAGGGTGTATTTGTCCACAGATATATTCCAAGACACCTTAAATACAATAGATTATATGTGAAAGATTTAGGCACTGAGGAACTATTTAAGAAGCTATTACATATCTGGTATGGTTACTATCAACAAATACAGAAACATTCAAAAACAATTAAGATTATGGCAAATAATATTAAATCCCCAAAAGATGTAGAAACAAGTATATTCAACGCACTTGTAAGAAGAAATCCTAAAGAAGTTCAAAGGTTATTATTAGAACTTAAAGCAAAGGATGTCTTTCACCATAAAGAATATTACTCAAGGTTAAATTCAAAGATTAGAAACATTCAGAAAACTGAAATAGTAAAGAATGATTTAATGGATGAATTAAACAATAAGATAGAGGGAATATATCTTGAATTGACTTAAAATGAATCTATTAGGGATTAAGTGTATATCTTCAATCAAATCATTAGAAAACAATCAACAAAACTGCGCAACGTGTAACACCCTAAAAAAGGTAACTGAACTAAACGGACACCCTAAAAAATTACACATTATTCTACACTATAAAAAAGGGGTGCTTAAACATAGTAGGGCATTAAACGCATTAGGTATAAGATTATTTTTATGTAACCAACCCTGAAACCTACAATAGATTTATTATTTTTGATATGTGAGAGGTTCAATATTTATTCTTATAGCATCAATTGGCATTTTACTGTACTCACTATTATCTAAAACTAAAAAATGAAAAAACTATTTCTCTTGTTATTGATTGCGCCTGTTTTGGGTTTTGGGCAATCTGATTGGTATAATCATAAACATAAAGTGATTTTAATGGATAAAGATTATAATGTGCTTTATCAAAATTTTAGTGATCAAATAAAAAAAAGCTATGAGGCACCAAGAAATACGGAATATTATCTTAGATGGAGCTCTAATGACAATATTGCTATTTTATTAAAGAAAAAGAAGAGTTTAAAAAAATATAAATCGTGGGGTAAATATATGCCTTATTATTTTGATATATCGTTAGCAGGAAAAATATCAAAATTAAACCTACAAAATATAAAAAACTCTACTTATTCGCCAAATAGTAGTCTTGCATTTTTTAACGATGGTTATTTAAATAATGTAATACGGTTTAATGATAAAGGTGTTAGTGATACTCAAGATGTATTTTATTATCATCCCTCCCCTAAAAAAACTAAAAAAATTACAGTAGAAAACATATATAATACTATGGTTTTTCTTCAATCGAAAGATGGCGTTGAAAAAGTAAAAACCGGAAAATTATCTCAGGGGAATAATCCCTTAAAGATTTACGTAAAAGTGAAACAATCAAGCGAAGGCATTGTTGATGGAGTCTATGAACAAACAAGTCTTGATGGATCAACAACAACATATTTATCATATAAATCAGGAAAGGTAATATCTTCCAAAATAATAGATAATAAAGGAAACCTATTGCCCTCAACTGAAGAAAGAATGGATGAGGAGAAAATGAAAAGCTTTTTCAAAAATAAAGGAAATAAATTGACAAGGCTTGAAGGAATTTATAAGCTTTCGGGGGGGGATAATGAATACAAGATTTCAATAGTTAAAAAAAATGATGGTTATGAAGCATATATTTTGAGTGCTTTTTGCGACCAATGCCATTGGTGGGAAGAGGGTAATATAATTTCTGAAATTGAGCAGACATCAATTAAAAACTTTTACAGTTTTAAATGGTACACTTGGAGCTGTCCATCCTTATATTGTAACAAATATAAATCAGATCAAGAATATGATTTATGGGAAAGATACGCCAGAGAAGATTTAAAGTTAACCTATTTTTCATTTGAGGCTGTGTTAAATGATTCTGCTACAATAATAAATTATGAAAATGAAAACAACTCATTTTTTGTAAAACTTTTCCCCGCTGGAGAAGCTGATATTGAGATTAAATCAAATAAAAATGATGATTGGTTTGGAAACGGCTCAGGTTTAATAATTTCAAAATCGGGTTATATTGTTACTAACCATCACGTAATTGAGGATGCGAACGATATTGAAGTAGAGTTTATTTTGAATGATAAAGCCCAAAAGTTTAATGCTGAGGTTGTTCAATCAGATAAAGTAAATGACTTGGCAATTATTAAAATATTTGATATTAACTTTGATGGTCTTAATAACTTACCATACAATTTTAAAACGCGCTCTTCTGAAGTTGGCACAAAGGTTTATGCCTATGGTTATCCACTAGCACTATCCTTAATGGGTAAAGAGATAAAGATAACAGATGGTATAATAAGTGCTAAATCAGGTTTTGATGATGACATAACCACATACACAATTACTGCACCTATTCAAGGAGGTAATAGTGGAGGTCCACTTTTTGATGACAAGGGAAATTTCTTGGGAATAAATTCCTCTGGAATTAGTAAGGAAGTTGCAGATAATGTTGGTTATACAATTAAATCGAGTTATGTATTAAACCTCATCGATGTACTTCCTAAAAGTATTGATTTGCCTTCAAACACTAAATTAGAATCATTAACTCTTAGTGAGCAAATTAAAGAGATTTCTAAATATGTAGTTTTAATAAAAGTAAAATGAAAAAACTACTAATACCCATTGCACTTATCATCCTGTCTTGTTCTGCACAAGATTCTTGTGAACCAACTCCAAAGCTAACTACAGCTGATGCAGATAATATTACTTACTGTATTGGAAAATAGTTTGGACTTATCTCTTAACTTACTTTTCCTCGTCAGATCTTAATTTAGTCTATAACATAAGGGTATAAAAAGCGAAAAGGCCAAAAAGAGAGCCAACCATAGCTATTCAATTTGACCAATTCATTTAGGAAATGCGAATGTATAACAAATATCTATACAAACACTTTATTCAGTTGCTAAAATAGGTTTAGCATATTTTTCAAAAATGGCTGGCGAAAATAATGACTGAGTTTTATCATTAATTAAATGTTCATAATTTTCTTCAATATATCTAGTAAATAGTTGATTACAAGTTTTTATTTGATCTGCTAAAATATTTTGCAAACTCAAATCAGCATGCTCCTCAAATTTTATCTGCCATTTAACTAGTTTTAAATAAAGATTCCACCAAGCATCAGGTGATGAAATAAAATCAATATCTTGGTTTATCTTTTGAAAATCTTGAAGATAATCAGCAGATGTCTTATCTTGGATAATTCTATTTTTTTCAAGTATTTGCTTGCAAGCTATATACACTTGATTTGGACTAACAGGCTTTATCAAGAACTGTTGTATCTGTTGAGAGATGGCTTCATCCATGAGCCACTCATCCTCAGATTTAGTTATCATTACCACAGGTATAGATTCTCGATGCGATTTAATTTTTTTTAATGTTTCAATACCATCCAGTCCAGGCATATTTTGGTCCAAGAGGACTAAATCATATCTATTCTTTTTATTAAGACTATCAGCATC
>UPTG01000475.1_pt1 | contig 32705 bp, 33 predicted proteins | sample 2160121 | NCBI WGS metagenome assembly UPTG01 (sample SAMN06266255, study PRJEB28933) | marine metagenome | isolation source: Columbia River Estuary | place: USA:Columbia River Estuary, USA | collected 2014-07-27
TCATATGATCACTATCAAAAATATCTTGATTGGAGATTTAATGCAGATGAAAGTAAATTGGCCCAACAAGTAGTTGCGCTTTGTGTTGGTGGTGAAAAAGGGTTAACTCCTTTATTCCCTAATTCTGACTACGCTTCATTCTAAATTATATTTTAAACCAAAAAAAAGGGGATATTAAAGTTAGTATCCCCTTTTTTTATTATTAAATATTGTATATCAATATCTTGCTAATACTTCTACTATAAAATCTTGAACATGTTCAACCTCTCCTCTATTTATAAAATAATCGTTCATTGCTTTTGAGTAATTTTCTTCAAGATCCTGATGCATACTTAAATGTCCATTTAAACCTGTACCACCAATAACTACCCAATGTGAAGCGCCATTTGGTCTATTAATATCGTATGTGCCAAAACCTACAACTCTGTTTTCAAAAACATCAGAAGCAGATTTAACTATTTTATCGTGTGCTTTTTTAAAAGCTACAGGATCTTTTGGTGAGATATCCCAAATGTGCCCCCATGGGAATTCTTTAACATCTCCTTCTTGCCAGCTCATAATTCTACCAGCTTTAGCTGTCCCCCAGCTTTCAACATGATTACTAAACTGTGCCCAAAAAGCATCATTTTCAAATTCTTTCATATCACCTTCAACTCTTCCTCCATTGTTTAACTCCCAAATCCAAACAAGTCTGTGAGTCCTTCCGTCGTGACGGCCATGTCTTAATCGCTCGAGAAGAATACCGCCAGATTTAAATTTTGCATCAGCATAAAATTCATTAAAAAGTTCAACCAAATCGTCTTGTGAATTAGGTTCTGCAGTAATGTTTATTGTATTAAATGCCATCTGTTGAGCAGAAATACTAAAAGTAATAAATGTAAATAGTGTAAATAATAATTTTTTCATTGTAATTTTATTTTTAATTAATTACCATAAATATAATAAAACATTCTTTAAAGTATGTTAAGAGCCGTAATCTTTGATATGGATGGCGTTATTGTAAATAGCGAGCCTTTACACCATTTAGCTTATAAAAAAATGTTTAAAGAATTTCAATTAGATGTTTCAAATAGTTTGTACGAATCATTTACTGGTCAATCAACATATTCCATTTGTAAACAATTGTGCAAAATATTCAAATTAAATACTGATCCTAGCGCATTAGTTATTTCCAAACGAAAACACTTCAAAAATATTTTTGATAATGACATTTCGTTTAAAATGATTGATGGAGCATTAGAGTTAATTCAAGATTATTTCGATAATAACATAATTCTAGTTTTAGCTTCTTCAGCATCAATGACAAATATTGACAGAATTTTTCAAAAATTTGATTTGAATAAATACTTTAAATCAAAAATAAGTGGTGCTGATCTCAAAGAATCAAAACCAAACCCTGAAATATTTTTAAAAGCAGCTAAACTTACAGGATACAATAAGGAAGAGTGTATTGTTATTGAAGATTCTACAAACGGAATCAAAGCAGCTAAATCCGCAGGAATATATTGTGTAGGTTACAACAGTTTTAATTCAAAAAATCAAAATTACGATAACGCCAATATTGTCATTAGCGATTTAAATGAAATTAAGTTTAATAAAATTTCCAAAAGATTATAGTTAACTTAGAAAAAAAAAGTGCACAAAGAATCACACATGATGAGCTACGGCTACACCCCTGAGTGGAGTGAAGGCTCAGTAAAGCCACCTATTTTTCAAACTTCAACTTTCGTATTCAAAACAGCAGAAGAAGGAAAGCGTTTTTTCGAAGTTGCTTATGGAAAATCTGAACTAAACGCAAAAGAAGAAATAGGTCTAATTTATTCCAGACTTAACAATCCCAATATGCAAATTCTTGAAGAAAGACTTGCAATACTTGAAGGAAGCGAATCTTCAGCAGCATTTGAAAGCGGAATGAGTGCTATATCAACTACAATGCTTACCTATCTAAAACCCGGAGATGTTTTAATTTATGGTAATCCGGTTTATGGAGGAACTCACCATTTTATAACACATTTTTTAAAGGATTTGGGGGTTAAAGTTTTACCATTTTCTTCTACTACAAAAAACGAAAAAATACTAAAACAGCTTAAATCTGAGGAGTTTTCTGGGCCAGTTAAAATGATTTACTTTGAATCTCCTGCCAATCCAACAAACTCATTATTTGATCTAGAAAGTCTACACAGGCTTAAATCAATTATTTCCTCCGAGCCTGGTAATAATGATGTTGTGCTGGTAATGGACAATACTTACTTAGGTCCTTTATGGCAAAAGCCTTTAGATTTTGGTGTGGATATTGTCTGCTATTCTGCGACAAAGTTTTTAAATGGACATAGTGATGTAATTGCAGGATGTGTTATGGGAAAAGAACAAGCTATTACACCAATCAAAACACTTAGAACTTTTTTAGGGAGTATGATAGCTCCTTATACTGCTTGGCTTTTAACTAGAAGTCTAGAAACTTTACATTTAAGAATGTCTAAACAAGGTGAAAATGCAGAAAAAGTAGTTGAGTTTTTATTAAACCACGAAACTGTAAAAACTGTTTCATTCCCTGGCATTGAATCTATGGGAGAAACACAAAATGAAATTTTCAAAAAACAGTGCAATGGAGCTGGAGCTATGATAAGTTTTGAAGTCTTTGGAGGTGAAAAAGAAGCGTTCAATGTTTTAAACAAACTAAAGCTTATAAAACTAGCTGTTAGTCTTGGTAGTAACGAAAGTTTAGCTCAACATCCTCACTCAATGACTCATGCAGATGTCCCTGACGATATAAAAGAACAAATAGGAATTAATAAAGGTCTAATTAGGCTGAGTGTAGGTATTGAAAATGCCAATGATATTATTGACGATTTAAAACAAGCGTTAAAAGATATTTAGTACTTTTACAAAAAAATTTTATGAAAAATAAATTTGATTTTCTAATCTCAAATAACGTTTATGGCGTAATGACTGTTGCCATAATTGTACTTGTAATAACCGCTGTTGCAGTAGCTTATTACACTTATTACTAAAAATGTATTCAATAGATTTTGATAACACTATAATCAAAAGTCTAGAGCTAGTAGATACTAATCTCCTTTTTCCTCACGAGAAAACAATTAAAAAAAATTCGTCAACACTAACCAATTTTTTAAAATCATTTGAGGATTATATTATAATCTCTTCTATTTTATGTTGCTCTAAAACAATGGTTATAGTTGATGGTCATCACAGGTATTTTACCCTTAAAAAGCTTGGCTTTAAAAAAATTCCTGTAACTAAAATTGATTACTTTTCTAAAAGTATTATCACAAATAAAACAGAAAAATACTCTAAACAAGAAATTATTGATAATGCCATCAGTGGTAAATTAATGGAGCCTAAAAGTACTAGTCATAAAATTTATTGTAATAAGTCAAAAAGATGGCAGCCTATAATGCTATTATCAAGTTTATTTAAAATTGATGTTAAATCTTCTCTGGAAAATCTGTAATTATACCGTCGACCTTTAGGCTTTTAACTTTAATTATATCTAATTTATTATTTACTGTCCAAGTATATATTTTAAGCCCTGAACTAAATATTTTTTTTACATTTTTTTGATTTAATGTCTTATAATCAGGATTAATTGCAATCGCATTTAAAGTTAAAGCAGGAGAGATGGCTTTCAAAGGATCTTCTTCAGTAATAAGTGCTATTTTTACATCACTGTCTAAGTTTCTTAATTTAGATAATTCATCCCAATTAAAGCTTGAAAACAATATATTTGACAGATTGATTTTCCCTAATTTAACATATTTATTAACTATCTCTAAAGATCCTTTTGAAGTATTAGACCCTTTTAATTCGATGTTTAAAAACACTTCTTTACCAATCGATTTAAAAACTTCATCAAGGGTTGGAATTGAATGTTTAGATCCTAAAATATTTAACTCTTTTAGTTCTGAAAGAGATTTTTCTTCAATATAACCTGTTCCATTGGTTAAATTGTTTAATGTCTTATCATGAAACAAAACTATCTCTCCAGTTAAACAGCGAAAAACATCAATCTCAATCCCGTCAGCGCCTAACTCAATAGCCTTTTTAATTGACGCAATAGTGTTCTCGGCTACATGACCTTTTGCGCCACGATGACCAATATTTAAAATTGAATTTTGTGCATTTAAGTTGACAAAAAATAAAAGAAGAAAAATTACTTTTTTCATAAAATTTAGTATAAAATTAATAACACAATTTAGTTATATTTAATTAATGGATTTAACGCTGAAAAATTTAGTTGAGGCAGAAAAAAAGGCTCAACAATTATTTAACGAAATAGAAAATAAAAATATTCTTATTGCTGGAAATTCTGAAAACAAAATAAATGAATTGATTTTCGAGTTAGCATTTAACATGTTTGGAATAAAAAAATACTGGCATAAAAGAATAGTAAGGTGTGGGGAAAACACTTTATATCCTTATAATGAAAATCCAGAAAATTTGATTTTAAAAAAAGATGACATATTATTTCTAGATTTTGGTCCTATATTCGAAGAATGGGAAGCGGATTTTGGAAGAACTTATGTTGTTGGAAACAACCCTTTGAAAAAAAAATTAAAGAATGATATTGAAAAGGCTTGGTATGAGGGCAAAAAACATTTTAACTCAAAGACAAAAATAACTGGGGCACAATTATATAGCTACTGTAATGGGTTAGCTAAAAAATACGGATGGGAGTTTGGCGGAGAAATTGCAGGTCACATAATAGGACAATATCCTCACGAAAAACTTGAAAAAGAAGACAAAACTAATTACATTCACCCCGAAAATCATTCTAATATGTTTGATTTGAATAAAAAAGGTGAGAAAAAAAATTGGATTTTAGAAATCCACTTTGTTGATAAAGAAAAAAAAATCGGAGGGTTTTTTGAACAATTATTGGCATAATATTTGAAATTAATATTTAAAATTTAAAACTATGGGAAGTAAATTTTTTGGAAATAGAATGGAAAAAAAAGCTCCAAATAAAAAAGGAGTTAAACAAAACTTTAAAAACAAATCTAGTAATGCCAAATCCGGTGGTGTTAGAAAAACTGGAAGAGGCAGTTAGTCCTAAAACCTATCAAACTATTTAAATTTAAATAAAACATGAAAATTTTTAATACACTTATTTTACTATTTAGTCTAGTATGTTTTTCTTTAACAGCACAAACTGATAAAAAAGCAACTGTGATAATTGATACTGAAAGCAGTTCCTTAAAATGGATTGGAGAAAAAATTACTGGAAGCCAGCATTATGGTTCTTTAACTTTTGAAAAAGGCGAATTAATTTTTTGCGATCAAGACAATCAAGGTAACCCAAGCCTATGCAGTGGTTATTTTATAGTAGATATGAATTCATTAAATGTAGAAGATTTATCCGGTAGCAGTAAAGACAGATTAGAGGGCCATTTAAAATCTGATGATTTTTTCTCTGTTAAAACACACAAAAAATCTAAACTTACAATATTGTCTTCGAAAAAAACTGAAAAAGGTTATTTAGTCGACGGCACATTAACAATAAAAGACATCACTCATCCTATCCAATTTGAGTTAGAAAGTGAAGCAGGTGGATTTGTTTCAAATTTAGTTTTTGATAGAAGTAAATATGATGTTCAATACGGTTCAGGCAGCTTTTTTGAAAACTTGGGTGATAAATTGATTCTTGACGATATAGCACTCACTGTAAATCTTTATATCAAGCAAATGGATGTTACTAACTAATCCCCTAATTTAATAGACCAACAATCTAATATTATAGATTAATTTACTATTTTCGCTTTTTTTATGAAAATAAGAGAGTTAGAAAATGCTGATTTTAGACAAGTTATAGAAATTTGGAAAAAGTCGTTCAACAACAACTTTGACAAAGAAATCAACTCAACCTATCTTACCGACCCCTCTTCTATTACTTTAGTTTCAGTTGATAGTAATACTGTTACTGGAGTTGCTTCATTACATATAATAAAAAAACTTACAAGAACACTTGGTCTTATTGAAGATGTAGCTGTTAATGAAAATTATAGGGGAAAAGGTATTGGTAAAAAACTTGTTGAAAAATTAATTGGGATTGCATCTGAAAAAAGTTGTGACAAAACAGTTCTTAACTCCTCTGAAAAAAACTCAGAATTTTATGAAAAAATTGGTTTTGAAAAAAATGAGATTCAAATGATAATTAGAAACTAATGTGCGGAATAGTCGGATATATTGGTGAAAAACCTGTTTACGATATTTTAATTAACGGGTTAAAAAAATTAGAGTACAGAGGTTACGATTCGTCCGGAGTAATGATTTACAATAACGAATTACTAGTTAAAAAAAGCAAAGGTAAAGTGTCTGCTCTTGAAAATCTTTTCAGTAATGAAAAAGACAAAAAGGGAAGAATTGGAATTGGCCACACCAGGTGGGCAACGCACGGACCACCAAATCAAGTCAATTCACATCCTCACATTTCAAATTCAGGTGAAATCTCCCTAGTTCATAATGGAATTATTGAAAACTATGATTCCATAAAAAAAATTCTTTTAAAAAAAGGATATACATTTAGTTCTGACACTGATTCAGAGGTGCTAGTTAATTTGATTGAGGATATTAAAAAGTCCAAAAAAGTTAAACTAGGAAAAGCTGTTTACTATGCGTTAAAACAAGTTGTTGGAGCATATGCTATTGTTGCTTTTGACTCAACAAATCCAAAAGAACTTGTCGGAGCGAGACTAGGCAGTCCGTTAGCTATTGGAGTTGGAGAATCTGAATATTATTTTGGTTCTGATGCGACCCCGTTTCTAGAGTTTACTAAAAGATGTGTCTACTTAAATGATAATGAGATGGCTATTGTAAACTTAAAAAAGGGGCTAACTTTACGAGAAATCAAAAAAGACTCAATAATTGATCCATATATTCAAGAGTTAAAACAAGAAATAGAAGATGTAGAAAAGGGTGGTTATGATCATTTTATGTTAAAAGAGATTTTTGAACAACCTCAATCAATTACGGATACTTTTAGAGGAAGGTTAATATCCCCTGAAGAAAAAATTTCTATCTCTTCACTAAAAAGACACTATAAAGATTTTACTTCTGCTAACAGAATTATTTTTATTTCATGTGGAACATCATGGCATTCAAGTCTACTAGGAGAATACTTTTTTGAGGAATTACTAAGAATTCCTGTTGAAGTTGAATATGCTTCTGAATTTAGATATAGAAATCCTGTTATTAATAAAGGAGATATAGTTATCCCAATATCGCAATCTGGAGAAACCGCTGATACACTTGCTGCTATAAAAATGGCCAAAGAAAAGGGTGCTTTTTTATATGGGATTTGTAATGTAGTTGGATCTTCAATTGCAAGAGAAACCCATACTGGCATATACACACATGCAGGTTCTGAAATAGGAGTAGCCTCTACAAAAGCGTTTAGTTGTCAAATAAGTTTACTATTACTTATGGGGCTTGCTTTAGGTGAAAAACTTGGTACAATTGAAAGCAATCGTTATCAAAAGATTCTTAATGAGCTTTATAAATTGCCTAAAACCATTGAAAAGGTTTTAAAATCTAATTCATTAATTGAAGGTATTTCTGAAAATTATTTAGAAGCTGCAAACTTTCTATATTTAGGAAGAGGATACCATTTTCCAATTGCTTTAGAGGGAGCTTTAAAACTTAAAGAAATATCTTACATTCATGCGGAAGGTTATCCTGCAGCAGAAATGAAGCATGGTCCAATTGCACTTATCGATGAAAACATGCCTGTAGTTGTGATTGCGACTAAAAAGGGAAATTATCATAAGGTTGTCAGCAACATAATGGAAATTAAAGCTCGTGGGGGACAAATTATAGCAGTTGTTTCTGAGGGCGATAAAGAGATTGAACAATTAGCTGATCACATTATTGAAATACCAAATTGTGACGAACTTATTGCTCCTATTTTAGCTAATATTCCTCTGCAGCTTCTATCATACCACATCGCTAATAAAAAGGGTTGTGATATTGATCAACCAAGAAATTTAGCCAAATCCGTTACGGTAGAGTAAATGTTTTTAAGAATTGTTATTTTTAAAAAGTGAAACCTTACAGTTTTTTTAAACTTTGGATTTTAGGATTTGTTGGTTTATTAATCTTTGACTTATTTATTGAAGGAGTAGTTTTTGAATGGCTTAAGTTAAATGGGACAACAAAGAACGACTGGTTTTTTAAAGTTTGGTGGGTAGCAGTTGTAATATGGTTTTTATATGGTCTAAACAATCTATTAAAAAACCTAAAATAGAGATTCTCCATTTTCATCAGTTGTCAATACATCAGACATGTAATTCGTGAAAGGCTTAACCTTTTTTAAAGCATCCTCTAGTCTATTAACAAAATTAGGTTCACAAATCTCTTTATTGGAGAAATTTATCGTGAAGATGTATTGTTTTTTGCGAATTAAATCAATGTCTGGATGGTTTTTGTCAAAATTTCGTGGAGCGGTTTTTAGCTCACTTCCTTCCAAAACTCCCCAAACAGAGGAAAATTCTTTAGCATTTATTATATCTCTGAATTCATTTGCGTCATGCTCTAATTCCTTTCTTATCCTTTTTAAATCATTAGGGTTTGGATCCCAAAATCCACATGCTAAGAAGTTTTTTTCTGGTGATATGTGTAAATAATACCCTCCTCTGTATAATGGCTTAGTTCTGTGCCAAGTGAGTCCAAAATGGGTTTTAAAAGGTGTTTTATCTTTGGAAAAACGAACGTCTCTATATATTCTAAATAATTTGAATCTATCAATACTGTCAAACTCATTCAATCTGTTTTTTAATTCTTCTCCAAAGATTTTGACTTGAACTTCGTGTTGTTTAAATGTTGGTTTGTTTTTTAAAAACCATTCTCTATTATTATTAGCTTTAAGCTCTTTAAAAAAAGTAAATATAGATTTTGATAATATCATTAATTCTCATTTATAAAATTTAACAACAGCTCCAAGCTTTCATAAGGTCTTTCTTCCATTGGAAGATGGCCTGTTTCTTTCATTATATCTACTCTATTATTAGGCAATGCTTCGCTAAATAATTTTGCATTGTCAACAGAAATCCATTCATCTTCGTTTCCCCATATAATTTGAGCAGGAATGACAATAGATTTTAATCTTTGGGTATAATCAACTGGCGAAGAGTTTGTTCGATTAATAAATGATTCTCTATTATTTTCTCTTAAGATCAAATCTCTATAAGTGTCTATTTTTTTATCGGTTAGTTTAGTTTTATCATAGTACACTTCTTTTAAAGTGTTTTTAATAAAAAATCTAGGAGTTACATAACGGAGAATTTTATTAATTCCTGGAGCTCTAGCTAATCTAAAAACTAATGGGCTTTGCTTGTCTTTATTATAAAATCCTCCGGGATCTAATAGACTTAATAATTTAACCTTATTTTGATATTCAGTAGTGTAGTACCATGCAATTGCTCCTCCAAGTGAATTGCCTGAAAGAATGAAATCATCAACCCCGATAGAATCAACAAAAGAATTTAAAAAATTAGAGTAATCTGGAAGCGAATATTTGTTTTCTGGGTGTGGACCAGTTAAGCCATATGCAGGCAAGTCTAATCTAATAACCCTAAAGTTGTTTTTCAATTCTTCAGTCCACTTGTCCCATGTGTGTAATGAAGCCCCTGTCCCATGTAACAAAACAATAACTTGACCCTTTCCTTCATCCCTGTAATGAACATTCATCCCCTCAATTTCAACAAACTTTGAATGTTGATTGGTATATTTTTTCTTAAGCTCTGAAACTAAAATATCGGGTGAATACAAATAAAAACCTAGAGAAAAAATTGAAAATGATAAAAATATTTTTAAAAAAAATTTTTTGCTTGGCACGCTGTTTGATTTATTTGAATTGTAAACTTAAAAAATTAATATGATTAAAAATTTAAAATTATTTACTGTGTTGTTTTTGGCACTAGCTATTCAATCTTGTTCTAACAATGATGACGATGACTATGTCACACAACCTAAGACAATTTATGAACACGTTGCAACAAGCAGTAATTATTCCTATCTAACCTATGCTTTACAAAAAACAAATTTAGATGGAGTTCTTAATGGAACAGATAATTACACTCTTTATGCTCCTAATAATATGGCATTTAGCCGTTTTTTAATGGAAGCTGGTTTTAACAATGTAGACGAGGTTCCGACAGAAGTTTTAACACAAATACTTTTAAATCATGTAATGGCTGGACTAATTCAGTATCGTGATTTTGAAACTGGTTATTTTCAGACAGCTGCTAATAGTGCTGCCACAGGCACTCCACTATCTATTCATATAGAACAAGTTAACATGAGAGTTACTTTAAACGGAGAGTCTAGAATTACTCAAGGAAATGTATATGCTACAAACGGTGTAATTCACGCTGTTGATAGAGTAGTTCCTATTCCATCAATTGTAACTTTTGCAAAAGCTGATAAAGGACTTACTAATTTGCTAATTGCTCTAACAAGACAAGACCTAACTGTTGATTTCGCTTCAATACTAAGTACAAATGTTGGGACTGCTCCTGCTCCATTTACTGTTTTTGCACCTACTGATCAAGCATTTATAAATTTATTAACTGAGCTTGGTGCTCAATCGCTAAGTGATATTGATGAGCCTACATTAAAGGCTACATTAACATACCATGTTATTGGAGAAGCTAATGCTTTGTCAACAGATTTATCTGACAATCTAGAGCTTAATACTTTAGGGGGGCCAATTACTGCAAACATAACAGGTGGAGCCACACTAACTGATGGTAATAACAGGGTAAGTAAAATTATTGCTGTAGATGTACAGGCAAACAATGGCGTAATTCATGTTATTGATAAAGTGATTTTACCTAATTAACATATAATTTATTATTTGATTTAAAAGAGCTTCATCCTTAGATGAGGCTCTTTTTTATTTTACTAATCTTCAAATTCATCCCAAAAATTTGTTTTAAATTCTTTTAAATATTCAGGGAGCACTTGGTTTTCTTGATTAATTTCTTGAAACTCTTTAGAATCTATATTTCTTATTTTAAAAACTTGTAGCTCTTTATTGTATATCGATCTTGTCGAAAAATTTAATTTTGCTGATATTTGATTTTGTTTGTTCCGTCCTTTAACCACTTTGTTTTTTTCAATAATTTTAAAAGGCCTTTTAATAGAAACTGTATTTCCTCTTGTGCTTTGAAAATAACTTAAGTTATATGTTTCGCCGCCAAGTTTTGAAAACCTCATTCTCCCTTTTTCTAAATAAGAAGAAACCGATATCCCTAATAATTTAAATTTAGATAAGGGCTTTACATTTTCATAATCCAAACGTAAAACAGCAAAATCTTCAGAATTAATATATAACGTTGCTTTAAATTTATCTGATTTCTTAGGCAAGCAATTTATTACATAAACTAGGTCGTTTTCTAAATACAATAATTCAGGTTTAGAAAATATATAATTTTTTGATTTTAAAATAAAGTTTAGTTCTGAACTCGGGTCAAGAAAAGATTTTTTGTAAACGTTTCGAATTCTCTCGGTTTGTCCTTTAGCAAAATTTTCTTTTCTTTTAATTTCTTCATCTTTAATTTTTTTAATCTGATCGACATCTGTACTGTCAATATCCCAGAGCCCATTAATACTTAGGTCTAAAGAAAATGGAATCCATCCTGATCTAATTTTAAAAAATGAGGATGACTTTAGGCTTTCCTTTAACGAAGCTTCTAGTTTTTTTCCAAGTGATTTAGATAAATCACTAGAATTATCATCGCTAGTTCTTCTTGACTTTATTAGTTTAATTTTAGGAGTATCCACTTCATTATTTAAATAATAATAGGACAAACTTTCCAATTCGCTTTTAGATTTTTTAGGCAGGTTGTCTAAAATATTGTCCATAACCTCACTGTTTAAATCCTTTATAGAGGACTTAAACTTATTTAAAGTAAACTCTTCATTTGTCTGGCTATAATCCTGTCTAAAAAATAATTTGAATTCGCTGATTTCCCTGTTATAGTTTGAGTCTAAGTTTTGTTTAACTTTTTCAATAATTTCTAAAGACGTTAATTGTTTATTTGTTACAATAACATTTTTTAATGTAATTGATTCTTGTCTCAAGCGAATTATACTATCTGTTAAAAAATTTAAAGGAATTCTTTTTGTTTTGAAACCCAATGATGAAACAAACAGTGTGTCACCTGCATTAAATTGTTCTGGAATTAATTCAAAATAACCCTCTTCATCTGAAATAAGTCCATTATTATTAGAAAAATAAACTGAGGCAAATGGTATTGATTCTAAAGATAAAGAGTCAATTATTTTGACTTTTTTTGATTGTCCATTTATGCTAAAACAGATAAAAAAGAAAAATAATATAGATGTATAACGCATATATCAAAATTAACTAAAAATTAAGTTTAGTATATTTAAAGTATGTTAAAAAAACTGATTCACTTATTGATTTCTATTTCTGCATTTTCAATTTGTTATTTACTAGCTTTTTTGACTGATATTCCTATATTAAAAAATGTAATCCTTTATATTTTTATGATTCAATGGGTCCTGTTTATTCCAGCATATTTTTTTAGAACTGAAAAATTTTATGACTTAGCAGGCAGCTCGACTTACATTTTTTCAGTATCATACGTTTTATATGATTCCTCAGAAAATTTTACAAATTTAATTTTGGGAGTTGCTATAATTGTTTGGGCAGTAAGACTTGGGACTTTTCTTTTTTTTAGAATAAAAAAAGCAGGTGAAGACAAAAGATTTAAAGAAATTAAGCAATCTCCTACTAGGTTTTTTTTAGCATGGTCGTTACAAGGAATGTGGGTTTCAATGTGCAGTCTGTGTGCGCTTACAGCACTTTCAACTGAAATTGGTGTTGTTTCAAATATATATTTATACTTAGGGTTTGGATTATTTTTATTTGGTTTTTTAACTGAGGTTATAGCAGACAATCAAAAATCAAAATTCCGATCAATCGCTGAAAATAAAGATAAGTTTATAAATACAGGTCTTTGGGCTAAATCAAGACATCCAAATTATTTTGGAGAGATACTGCTCTGGCTAGGAATTTCTATTATGTCTATTTCATCACTTTCTGGATTACAATATTTAACTCTAGTATCTCCACTGTTTACATATTTATTACTAGTTTATGTAAGTGGTGTTAGACTTTTGGAAGAAAGTGGTAATAAGAAATGGGGGCATTTAGAATCTTATAAAGAATATAAAAAAAATACTCCCAGATTGTTTTTTAAATGAAAAACGATTCAGTAAATATTATTAGAAAGTCCAAAGGGCAAATTGTTGTTGAAGGTTCAGTTTCTTTAACAGATGAGGATGGAAACAAAATAAAGCACGGTAAAAGATTTACTCTTTGTGGATGTAATAAGTCGAAAAACCTCCCGTTTTGCGATGGTGCGCACAAAGATTAATCCTACAATTAAAGTATTCCAAAGATTTTAATAGTTCTTTTGTCTAGATTGACCGAATCAATCTAAAGTTTTTAAAAGAAATTAGTATCTTGATAATACAAAACAAACAACAATATTATGAACAGTGCAGTATCAAAAAATAAATTATTTATAGCGGCTTGTATTTCGCTTATAGTCACAGCGATGACATTCGCAATTAGAGCAGGAATTCTTGGTCAGCTTGGAGAAGATTTTGAAATTAATAACACTCAACTTGGATTTGTAAACGCAATGGCGTTTTGGGGATTTCCTGTGGCTACTATCTTTGGAGGATTTTTATACAACTTATTAGGAGCAAGAAAATTGATGATAATCGCTTTTTTCTCTCACGTATTAGGTTTGGTAATGACTATTTATGCAGGAGGATTTGCCACTCTTTTAATTTCTTCATTCTTTATTGGTTTTGCTAATGGTTCTGTTGAAGCTGCTTGTAACCCATTAATTGCCGATATGTATTCTGACAATCGAACTACTATGTTAAACAAATTTCATGTTTGGTTTCCTGGAGGAATAGTTATAGGGTCTCTTACTTCTAAATTTATGACAGACTTTGGTTTAGGATGGCAGCCTCAGATAGCAATTATGCTTATCCCTACTTTAATTTACGGTTATCTATTTTTTAAAGAAGAATTCCCTGAAACTCAGCACATAGAATCTGATACTGTCCTTAATTTAAAATCTTTATTTACGCCATTATTTATTTTCATAGCAATTTGTATGACACTAACTGCAACTGCAGAACTAGGAACACAACAATGGCTTAATCCTCTTCTTGAAAAATCTGGGGCAAGTCCAATGTTGATTTTAGCTCTTATTACAGGTATTATGGCAGTAGGAAGATATTTTGCTGGTCCAATTATACATAAACTAAACCCAATTGGTGTTTTATTTCTTTCTGCAATAGTAACAACTGTAGCAATTTATACAATGTCGCAAGTTGATGGTCAAATGCTTTACTTAGCTGCTGGGCTTTTTGCCATTGGAGTTTGTTATTTCTGGCCAACAATGATCGGATTTGTTGCTGAATATTTGCCAAAAACCGGAGCTCTAGGTATGTCTCTTGTTGGGGGTGCAGGAATGTTAGCCACAGGCATGTGGAATCCTGTAATTGGATCTTGGCTAGACGAAGAAAAGCAAATTGCATTAAATTCTGGTGTTGCTGAAGATGCTGCAGAAGTTATAGCTGGCCAAGCAGCATTAGGAAACATGGTTTATTTCCCGCTTGCATTAATTATTTTATTTGGAATTTTGTTTGTCTTTAGAAACAAATTAGAAGAAAGTAGAGTTTAATAAAATTTATAGAATGAGTAATAAAATTAGATTAGGAATTTTAGGTGGTGGTGGTGATTCTCTTATTGGTGTGCTTCATAGAGTTGCTTCAAGTATGTTCGACAGATATGAAATTGTAGGAGGAGTCTTTAATCCAAATTATCCTGACAACGTTGCTTTTGCAAAAAAATTGGGTTTAAATGAATCTAGAATATACGTAGATTTTGAGACTATGATTGTAGAAGAGTCTAAGCTAGACAAGGATGAAAGAATTGAAGTAGTTTCAGTATTAACACCAAACTTTCTACATTATCCAATGGCAAAACAATTACTTGAAAATAATTTTAATGTTATTTGTGAGAAACCACTTACAACAACCTACAAAGAAGCTCTTGACTTAAAAAAGATCCAAGAAGAAAAAAATCTTGTTTTTGCCGTCACTTATACCTATACCGGTTACCCAATGGTTAGGCAAATGACAAAAATGATTTCAAACGGATCAATTGGAAAAATTCAAAAGGTTGATGCCCAGTATTTACAAGGATGGTTAAATCCAGTAATTCATGAAAAAGAAAAAAGAAATTCAACATGGAGACTTGATCCGAAAAAATCAGGAATAAGCTGTTGTGTTGGAGATATTGGAACTCATGCTTTTAATATGGTTGAGCTTGTTACTGGAATGAAAGTTAAGAGTGTATTAGCTGATCTAAATACACTTTATGATGACAATCCTATGGACATTGATGCTAATATCTTAATTCGTTTTTCTACAAATGCAAAAGGAACAATTCGTTCAAGTCAAATTGCAACAGGTGAAGAAAATAATTTAAGAATAAATGTATACGGAGAAAAGGGAGCCTTAAAATGGGAACAAGAAAATCCAAACTATTTGTATCACCTTACAGACGATGCGCCAATGCAAGTGTTAAAATCTGGACACTCATATAATGATGAAATTTCGCTTGACGGAACAAAGCTTCCACCCGGTCACCCTGAGGGAATATTTGATTCCATGGGAAATATTTACAAAGGAGTTGCTCGTGCAATTAGAAAAGAAACTTTTCAGGATGCAGAATTTCCGTCAATTGACGATGGCGTAAGAGGAATGGATTTCATTGAAAAAACTGTAGAATCCAATTCAAAAGGAAACATTTGGATTGAACTTAATAATTAACAAATGAAAACAATTAAAGGACCTGGTATTTTTTTAGCTCAGTTTGTTGGGGAAGAAAAACCTTTCAATAACCTTAAAAATATATGTGAATGGGCAAATAATTTAGGCTATAAAGCTGTTCAAATTCCAACTTGGGAAGAAGGGTTGATTGACATAAAAAAAGCAGGTGAAAGTAAAACATATTGCGACGAAATTAAAGGAATAGTTAGTGAGGCCGGAATGGAAATTTCAGAGCTTTCTACTCATTTGCAAGGACAACTAGTTGCATCACATTATGCTTACGACAAAATGTTTGATGCTTTCGCTCCAAAAAATTTACAAGGAAATGTAAAAGGTCGAACAGCATGGGCTGTTGAACAATTAAAACATGCATCTAATGCTAGTAAGCATTTAGGATTAACCGAAATAGCAACTTTCTCAGGGTCATTACTTTTTCATACAATGTATCCCTGGCCACAAAGACCAAAAGGACTTGTTGAAACAGGGTTTAAAGAGTTAGCAAATAGATGGTTGCCTATTTTAAATCATTTTGATAATAATGGTGTTGACGTTTGCTATGAAATTCATCCTGGTGAAGATTTGCATGATGGAATAACTTTTGAAAGGTTTTTGAAAGCAACTAACAACCATTCTAGAGTAAAAATTTTATATGATCCTAGTCATTTTGTTTTACAACAAATGGACTACTTAAAATATATTGATCACTATCACGAATTTATTAAAATGTTTCACGTTAAAGATGCAGAATTTAATCCAAATGGTAAATCTGGCGTTTATGGTGGTTATCAAGATTGGATTGACAGACCAGGAAGATTTAGATCGTTAGGGGATGGGCAAGTAGATTTTAAAAGTATTTTTTCAAAATTAAGTCAATACAATTTTGAAGGCTGGGCTGTTTTAGAATGGGAGTGTTGCATAAAATCTCCTGAACAAGGAGCTCGAGAAGGGTCTGAATTTATAAAAAATCACATTATAGAAGTTTCCAAAAAAGCATTTGATGATTTTGCTTCGGGTGACACTGACCAAAAACATATTAATAACATTCTAGGAATTTAAAATAGATTTCTTTTTACATTAACTTTTTTTTGAATATTATGAAAAAAATACTTTGCGCTTTATTTGTCTTAACAACTCTTAATTCTTATTCTCAACAAAACTCTAATTATGATTTAGCCGCTAAATTTTCTCCAAAAAAATTAGCAAAACTAGTGCATTCATCCTCTGTAAGGCCACATTATTTAAAAAATGGAGATAAGTTTTGGTATCAATATAAGACCACTGAAGGCTCTAACTATTATATAGTTGATCCAAATAAAAAAACCAAAAAAAAGCTTTTTGACAATGATAAAATGGCTGCTTGGCTTACTGAGATAACTAAAGATCCTTACGATGCTAAGCACTTGCCTAAGTTTGATTTCAAATTTATAGATAATGAGACTGCAATTAAATTTAGAGTAACTTCTAAATATGAAGATGAGGAGTCTCAGGATATTAAAAAAAACAAAATTGAAAAAGACAAAAAAAATAAGAAAGTTTTTTTATTTAAATACGTTCTAGGAAGTAATAAACTTACTTTAATTAGCAATAAAAAAGCCCCAAAAGAAAATTGGAAAAAATGGGCAAATATTTCTCCCGACAGTACTGTTGTTTTTTATTCTAAGAAATTCAATTTGTATTGGATGGATAAAGAAAATTTTTTAAAAGCAACAAAAAATGAAAAAGACTCAACAATTGTAGAAAATCAATGGACTAAAGATGGAGTTAAAGACTATAGTTATGGAGGCTATGGAAGAGGGTTAGACAATGAGGAAGTTAAAAAAAAGAAAAATGATAGATTCCCTATAAGAGGATACTGGTCTTCTGACTCTAAAAAATTTGTATATCAAAGAACTGATAGTAGAGAAATTAAGGATCTGTGGGTTATAAATTCAGTTGCTAAAAAAAGGCCAACTTTAGAAACCTATAAATACCACATGCCAGGTGAAGCGGAGTATTATAAAAGAGAAATTTTAATTTTTGATATTCCATCAAAAGAAATTAAAAACGTTAAACTAGATCGTTCTAAGCAGCAATACATTTCCATTTTTAGTAAACCCAGAAAACCTTCGGAATATGATGATGATTTTAAGCCAACTTTGCTACTGTCTGAAAAAAATAAAATATACTTTAATACTATAAGTAGAGATCGAAAGAATCTTGATATTTGCGTTGCTGATTTGAATACTGGTGAAGTAAAGGTTCTAATAAAAGAAAAAACAAACACTTACTTTTATGAAACAAAATCCATATATCTAATAAATAATGAATCTGAAATGATTCATTGGTCCGAAAGAGACGGTTGGGGTCATTTTTATAGATATAACTCTAATGGGAATTTAATTAATCGAATTACAACAGGGAGTTATCATAGCTTTAACATTAAGCATATAGACTCAAAATCTAATACTTTATATTTCTCTGCTCACGGGGTAAACAAAACTATTGATCCTTATTACGAACACACTTACAAAGTCTCTTTAAATGGAGGAAAGCCTAAAATATTAAATAAAGGGAATTATAATACTTCAACTGTACCTTCCGATAATCACAAATATTTTGTAAATAATTTTTCCAGAGTCAATACGATTCCTAAATCAGATCTAAGAAGTTCAGATGGTTCATTAGTTATGAATTTAGAAGAGGCCGATTTAAGCGCGTTATTTGATAGTGGTTATCAATTTCCTGAGCCTTTTAAAGCAAAGGCAGACGATGGAATTACAGATTTATATGGTGTTATGTACAAGCCTTTTAATTTTGATAATAAAAAGAAATATCCGATTCTTGAATATGTTTACCCAGGACCTCAAACTGAATCAGTAAACAAATCTTTTTCAGTTCGAATGGACAGGCTAGATCGAATGGCACAACTTGGTTTTGTAGTTATCACGTTGGGCAACAGAGGAGGGCACCCACATAGATCAAAATGGTACCACAACTATGGTTATGGAAACCTAAGAGATTATGGTTTAGCTGATAAAAAATATGTAGCAGAACAATTAGCAAATAAACACTCCTTTATTGATATTAATAAGGTTGGTATATATGGTCATTCCGGTGGTGGATTTATGTCAACAGCCGCTATTTTAGTTTACCCTGATTTTTTTAAGGCGGCATACTCACAAGCTGGAAATCATGATAATTCAATGTACAATAGCTGGTGGAGTGAAACACATCACGGAGTAAAAGAAGAAACTAATGATGATGGAAGTATGAATTATGTTTATGAAATTGAAAAAAATCAATCTTTAGCAAATAACTTAAAAGGTAAATTGTTTTTAGTTACAGGTGATATGGACAACAATGTTCATCCAGGAGCAACATTAAGAGTTGCAAATGCATTAATTAAGGCTAATAAACGATTTGATTTAATGATTTTACCAACCCAAAGACATGGTTTTGGAAATATGTCCGAATATAATTTTTGGCTTAGAGCAGACCATTTTTCTAAACATTTACTTGGTGTTGAAAACAACCAAGTTGATATTAAAATGATTCAAAAAGATATCCCAAAAACTAAATAAAAAATAATTTTAAATTTTAAATATGAAAAGAAAAGTAGTCGCAATATGGAAAGGTAATGGTGCTGACGGAAATGGTACTTTAACTGCTCAAAGTGGAGCCTTTAATAATATGCCGTATAGTTTTAAAACTAGATTTGAAAATGATAATGGTGTGCTTGGAACAAATCCTGAAGAACTAATTGCTGCCGCACATGCTGGTTGTTTTAATATGAAATTAAGTTTTGTTTTAAATGAAGCTAATTTTAACCCTGAAGAACTCAGTACTGAAGCTCTACTAACATTTTTGGACGGTAAAATTGTCTCAATTGAATTGAATTTACAAGCTAAAGTACCTGGTATATCTAAAGAAAAATTTAGTGAATTGGCAGAGGATGCTAAAGATAATTGTCCAATTTCTGGAGTTTTAAACTGTAAAATTATTTTAAATTCCTTGCTGGTTTAAAGTTTTAGTTCCAAACCTTCTTTTGCTACATTATACCCATTTGAAACAACATATTTATATTCTTTTGAATTAGAATTTAATAATGGATTGGTGTGGTTTAAGTGAATAAAATATATTTTATTTTTATGTTTTATTTCTAAATCATCAAATAGCTTCATGCTTTCAATTACAAAAGGGTGTGGAATTTCAGACATGTCCCGATTGTTTATTTCTTTTTGATCATAAAAAGTTCCGTCCAAAAATGCATAATCAACATTTTTAATCGATTCAACAATTGAAACATTCCATTTTTCCCATTTATCAATATCAGGGATATATAACGCTTTTTTTGACTTTCCTTTAATTACAAATCCAACTGTTTCAGAATATTCGTCTCGATGTGGAACTTGAACTGGTGTAATACTTAAATTGTCATCAAGTATTAATTCTTTATCTGCGTTAATTTCAAAAAGATTAATATTCTTTAGGGTTACTAGCTGATTCCAAGGGCCGTTATTAAGAATGAAATCGTGAAATTTAGGCATTAGGTATAAAGGAATGTTTACACTATTGAGTGATTCCCTTCCAAAGTTTAAAAGACCCGCATAATGCCCCATGTGAGCATGAGTTAAGAATATTCCATTTAATTTTTCAGAGGGATTGGCGCTTCCAATTAAACTTTCTAATTGAAAGTTTACATCCGGTGTTGCGTCAATGAGATAATTTGTGTCATATTTCAAGTTGGTAATACCTATGCTTGAAACCCCCATTCTTCTATTCTGATTTAAAAAATAGTTCTTACAACACTTTTTATTGCAACCCATATGAGGAATACCTCCGTCTTGTATAGTGCCTAAAATCTTTAAGTAAATATCATTAGATTTTACTTCTAATTTTTGCGATTTACTGCATCCTATTAGTAAAACGCTTAATAAAAGAATGCTATACGGTTTTATATGTTTTGTGAAAATCATTTTGATTTAGTCAAAAAGAGCCTTTAGCTCAGTGGCTTCTTTTGCAGATAATTTTCCAGCTAAAACCAAGCTCAATTGTCTTCTTCTTAAGGCCGCATCATATCTTTCTTTTTCAAGATCAGTTTCAGGAACAACCTGAGGAATTTTTACTGTTTTTCCTTGTTTATCTAAAGCTACAAAAGTAAAAATAGCTTCATTAACTTTAGTCATTTTTGGGTTGGTTTTATTTTGTTTCCATACATCAATAAAAACTTCCATTGAAGAATTGAATGCTCTTGAAACCTTTGCCTCTATAGTTAAAATACTACCTACAGGGACGGGCTCTCCAAATGCAACATTATTAACAGATGCTGTTACTACGATTTGTTCTGAATGTTTAATGGCCGCAATACTAGCCACTCTATCCATTCTTGCTAACAATTCTCCACCAAAAAGACTGTTTAAACTATTAGTTTCTCCAGGCAATACAAGATCTGTTTGAATTGTTTTTGAGTTTTCTGGAGTTTTGTGATGCATATTATTTTAAACTATTAATATCTAATAGCCAGGCATCTTTATTTTCTTTTTTTTGTATAGACCTTAAGCTTTTAACCGCTTCATCTCTGCTAGAAAACCCTTCAAACGCCACAGGATTTAATCCTTTTTCGTTTAATGGAAGAACTTTTGAATTGTATCCTTTTACTTTTAAACTTGCGACAAGATTATCAGCATTTTTTGAAACTCTAAAAGCTCCTGCTATAATATAAAACTGAGAGGCTTGTCTTTTTACATTTATTGTGAGTGATGGTAAAGAGCCTAAATCAAAAACTGCTTTTTGAACTTTAGAGAATGATTCTTCTCTTAAATCTTGCTCATAAGCTAGTTTTTGTTCTAAAATATTATTATTAACATTGTAATAAATAGAGCTTGCTCCAAAAACTAGACAAGCCCAAATGGCTGCTGTCTGAAAAAATTTTGATCTTTTAATTGATCTTGCTTTTGGCTCAAAAACAAGTTCTTTTTTATTTAAATTATCTTCTTGACTTAATTCTTTGATGAAAACTGGAGACAAACCGAAAGAATCTTTCAAAAAATTCTTGTTTTGAAAAGGGGTAAAAACAATGTTTTCTTCTTTATTTAAGTTTAGTTCTCCAATATCCTTTAAAAAAATTGAATCTTTTTTTAGACTAAGAGTAATTTTTAAAACTTCTTGATGAATTTCTTTTAAAGAATCATCATAATTTAATCCTGATTTTTCAGACATAAACTTGGCCAAAAGACCATCATTTACTTTGATTTGAGAATTGAATGATATTTGTTTTGAGGGCGGATAAAATTTTTCATTTTCTAAGTCATAATGAGCTGACTTGAAGTTTCCTAAAAAACTTCCTAAACCTGGTACAGTAACACAGTCGTGCTCAATAAGTAGTTCGCTAATAAATTTAGAAAGTTGCATATACTCAAAAATACATTTTTTTGATTTAATTTCTAAACTAAAACCTATCTAATTATATCCAAGCTTTTCTCTTACCCTGCTTAAAACCTTCTGAGCTACTTTATCAGCTTTTTCAGATCCTATTTTTAAAACAGCCTCAAGCTCTTCTTTATTAGACATATAATAATCGAACTTCTCTCTCTCACTAGAAAAATTTGAAAGAATATAATTCAAAAGCTCTGTTTTAGCATGGCCATATCCAAATCCGCCTTTAGTATATTTTTCTTTTAAAGAATTTATGGATTTTTTATCAGCAATTAGGCTGTAGAGTTTAAACACATTACAGGTTTCGTAATCTTTAGGCTGGTCAATTGGAGTACTATCAGTTTGTATTCCCATAACCTGCTTTTTCAAAGCTTTTTCAGGAAGAAATATATCAATTATATTGCCTTTAGATTTGCTCATTTTCTTTCCATTTGTTCCCTGAATTAATTGAGTTTCTTCATTAACTTTTGCAGTTGGCAACACAAAAGTTGGTCCATATATGTTGTTAAATCTAGACGCAACATCTCTTGTCATTTCTAAATGTTGCTGCTGATCTTTTCCTACTGGCACTTGTTCAGCATCGTATAATAAAATATCTGCTGCCATCAGCATCGGATAAGTAAAAATTCCCGCATTGACGTCATTTAATCTGTCTGACTTATCTTTGAAAGAATGTGCCAATGTAAGCCTTTGATAAGGGAAATGACATGATAAAATCCATGAAAGCTCAGTAGCTTGTGGGACATCACTTTGTCTATAAAAAATTGTTTTTTCAGTATTCAGTCCAAAAGCTAACCATGCAGCTGCAGTGGCGTAAGTATTATTTCTAAGAGTTTCTTTATCTTTAATTTGAGTTAAAGAATGCATATCAGCAATAAACAAAAATGATTCATTTTGTGATTCATTTGACATTTTAATAGCAGGAATTATAGCTCCCAAAATATTTCCTAAATGAGGAGTTCCTGTGCTTTGTATACCTGTTAAAATTCTAGACATTTATCTTTAATTAATAACAAAAGTAATAGTTTTAAAAATTATATCACTCATTTAATTACATTTACAGTAATGATTAGGTATATTAAAATAGGTTTGTGTGGTTTATACAATATATGGTTCTACACTTTAGCTGCTACTGGAATTATAATATCACTGCCACTATTTTTTATATTTTGTTTTAAAGAAGAGTGGTATCCACAATTTTACTGGGTAGCTAGAAATATTTGGGCTAAGCTTATTTTGTTTGGAATGGGTCTTATTCCTAAAATAGAATTTTCAGAACCCCTTTTAAAGGGAAAGAATTATATGCTAACAGCTAATCATAAAAGCATGATTGATGTAATGCTTATGCTTCAAATTAGTAAAAATCCTATTGTTTTTGTTGGGAAAAAAGAACTGGTAGAGCTTCCTGTATTTGGTTTTTTCTATAAAAGAGTTTGTATACTTGTGGATAGAGAAAGTCCTGAAAGCAGAAAAGCTGTATATGGACATGCCCAGAGAAGATTAAATCAGGGTTTAAGCCTTTGTATCTTTGCTGAGGGTTTGGTGACTGCCCCAGAAATTAAACTAGCTCCGTTTAAAAACGGTGTTTTTAGATTTTCTATTCACTGTCAAATTCCAATTGTACCCATGTCTTTCTATGACTGTGAAAGACGATATCCATATCATTTTTCTTACAATCACTTTGTTGGTGGTCCAGGGCTTTTAAGGGCTAAAGTTCATCATCATATAGAAACCAAAGGTCTAGATTCAAAAGACATGGAAAACTTGAAACAGAAAGTTTACGATTTTATGCTAAAAGACTTAGAGCCTAGGCTTTAGTTGCTTCAACAATTTTAGCCTCAATTTCATCAGAAAGCTCAGGATTATCTTTTAAAATTGATTTAACTGAATCTCTTCCTTGACCTAGTTTTGTATCTCCATAACTAAACCAGGATCCGCTTTTGTCTATAATTTCATGAGCAACGCCTAAATCAATAATTTCGCCCATTTTTGAAATCCCTTTTCCATACATGATATCAAACTCACTAACTTTAAAAGGAGGGGCAACTTTGTTTTTTACAACTTTGACTCTTGTTTTATTACCTAATACGTTTCCGTTTGTATCTTTAATTTGTGTCGATCTTCTAATGTCTAACCTAACAGAAGCATAAAACTTAAGTGCATTTCCTCCTGTAGTTGTTTCAGGGTTTCCAAACATAACTCCAATTTTTTCACGTAATTGATTAATAAACATTACGGTACAATTTGTTTTGCTAATGTTCGATGTTAATTTTCTCAAAGCTTGAGACATTAATCTTGCGTGTAGACCCATTTTTGAATCTCCCATCTCACCTTCAATTTCACTTCTTGGAGTTAAAGCAGCAACAGAATCGATAACTATAATATCAACTGCTCCAGATCTGATTAAATTATCTGCAATCTCTAAGCCCTGTTCTCCATTGTCGGGTTGAGATATTATTAACTCATCTATGTTAATCCCTAAGTTCTGAGCATAAAATCTGTCAAAAGCATGTTCTGCATCAATAAATGCGGCTATACCGCCTGCTTTTTGGCATTCAGCAATTGCATGAAGAGTCAAAGTTGTTTTACCTGATGACTCTGGGCCGTATATTTCGATAACTCTACCTTTTGGGTACCCTCCAACTCCTAAGGCCCCATCCAATGTTAAAGATCCACTAGAGATTGAATCAATTTTTTCAATTTCCACATCTCCCATTTTCATTACAGTTCCTTTCCCATAAGTTTTATCTAATTTGTCTAAAGTCAGTTGTAATGCTTTTAGTTTTGAATCTTTTTCTTTGCTCATAAATTTGTGGAATTAAATTACATGTCTAAAGTACAATATATTTGAATTAAGTCATAGCGTATTTAACTTGATTTTTTGTTAATTTTTAATAGCTTATTTTCGCAATTAGTTAAGGAAATTAATGCAATTATATAATAAGCTTAGCGCTAATGAAAGGGCAATTCTAATTGAGAAAGCTGGCAATAGACGTATTACACTATCCTTCTATAAATATCATCAAATTAAAAACACTTCTCTTTTTAGAGATCATCTTTATTTGATGTGGGAAAAATTAGATGTACTTGGAAGAATTTATATCGCTAGTGAAGGGATTAATGCTCAACTGTCTATGCCCTCACAAAACTTAAATGAATTTAAAACAAAACTTGACTCTATTGATTTTCTTAAAGAAATCAGATTAAATGTTGCTGTAGAACAAGATGATTTTTCGTTTCTAAAACTTAAAGTAAAAATTAGAAATAAAATTGTGGCAGATGGCCTCTCCGAAAACAGTTTTGATTTATCAAATAATGGCACACACGTCAACGCTTCTGAGTTCAATACTCTAATAGAAAATCCGAATACTTTACTTGTCGACATGAGAAATCATTACGAAAGTGAAATAGGTCATTTTGACGGAGCAATTCTGCCTGACGTTGACAGCTTTAGAGAATCATTGCCAATTATTGAAAAGAAATTTGCAAAACACAAAAAATCCAAAAATATAGTAATGTACTGTACTGGCGGAATTCGATGTGAAAAAGCAAGCGCTTTTCTAAAGCACAAAGGGTATGAAAAAGTGTATCAACTTGATGGAGGAATAATTGAATATGCTAGGCAAGTTGATCAAGAAAAAATAAACAATAAGTTCTTGGGCAAGAATTTTGTTTTTGACCATCGCAGAAGTGAAGCTGTAAGTGACGAGATAATTGCAAATTGCCATCAATGTGGCGAAAAGTGTGACACGCACATTAACTGCGCAAATGAAGCTTGCCATTTACTGTTTATTCAGTGCGAAAAATGTGCTAAAGAATTCAATAACTGTTGTTCTGAAGAATGTTACAAAATCAATTCTCTTTCACTTGAAGATCAAAAAAAATTACGAAAAGGAAAAAAGAATAGTAATCAAATTTTTAAAAAAGGAAGATCAGAGGTTTTGAAATTTAAAAAAACATCCTCCTAATTGTTTGAAATCGCATCTATTAATTAGTTAACTTTAGATTTTATTAATTATTTACAATAATGAGCTGTACTAGTTGTTCTTCATCAAATGGCGCCCCAAAGGGCTGTAAAAATAACGGTACCTGCGGAACTGATGGTTGCAATAAATTGACCGTATTTGACTGGCTAGAAAACATGGAGCCTTTAGCTGATCAAAAATTGAATAATATTTTTGAAGTCCGATTCAAAAATGGAAGAAAAAACTATTTCAAAAACGTTAAAGACGTTACTGTTTCGATTGGTGATTTAGTAGTTGTAGGAGCAGAACGAGGTTATGATGTTGGGTTTGTTACTTTAAAAGGGGGGCTTATTCCTATACAGCTTAAAAGAAAAAAAATTAATCCGGAAACTACCGAATTTTATAATATTCAAAGAATAGCATCTCAAAGTGATATTGATAAATGGACTAGGGCTAGAGAAAAAGAAGAGACAATCAAAAAGAAGGCTAGGGAATTGGCTATTTCTTTAAGTTTAAAAATGAAGATTTCAGACGTTGAATTTCAAGGAGACGCATCAAAAGCTACTTTTTACTATACGGCAGCTGGTAGAGTTGACTTTAGGCAGCTTATTAGAAATATGGCAAGAGAATTTAGCACTCGTATTGAAATGAAGCAAATTGGTTTAAGGGAGGAGGCAGCTAGATTAGGTGGCGTTGGCTCTTGTGGAAGAGAACTTTGCTGCTCAACTTGGCTTACTGATTTCAGATCAGTCTCAACATCAGCGGCTAGATATCAACAACTTTCGCTTAACCCTCAAAAATTAGCTGGTCAATGCGGAAAACTAAAATGTTGTTTAAACTATGAGTTAGATTTTTATCAAGAAGCTTTAAAAGATTTTCCTAAATCAAATACAAAACTTTTAACGGAAAAAGGTATTGCTTACTGCCAAAAAATTGACATTTTTAAAAAGATACTGTGGTTTGTTTATAAAAATGATAGTGTTAATTGGCATCAAATAAGTGAGGAAAACGTGAAAAAGATTATCAAAATCAATGAATCGGGGAAAAAAATTGAAAGTCTTGAGGATTATACTATCTCAGAATTACCTTCCGATATTAGTTTTGAAAATGTAGTTGGACAAGATAGTCTTACAAGATTTGATAAAAGAAAGAAAAAGAAAAAAAGAAAATTCTCTAAAAGAATCTAGTTTAGAATATGTTAAATAGATTTCTAATTATTTTTTTAGCTGCTTTGGTTAGTTCTTGTGAAACAACTGATTTTTTACAGTTTCATGACTTTAAATCTGGTTGGGAAAATTCTGAAATAGTTGAATTTAACTTTAAAGGCGAAAAACAAAAAAGTATAAAAAATATTAGTTTTATTTTAAGGCATAACAACGATTACTCTTTTGCAAATATTTTTTTAATTTCTGAACTTTATGATTTAAATAATAAAATTCAAATTGACACTTTGGAATTCAAATTAGCTGATCCAAACGGTAAGTGGCTAGGCGATAAAAAAATTAGCGTTGTTGAACACAAATTACCTTACAAAACTGATTTTATTTTAAACGACAGCGAAGCCTTTAAATTAAAAGTTAGAACTTCAATGAGATTAAATAACGAAATCAATGAAATTGAAAATTTGGAGGGAGTTCTTAACTTTGGTCTTTTAATTGAATAATATAATGGGTAAACAGAAAAAGATTATGCCAAAAAAATTTAGATTATACTTCTATGGTTTTTGGGTACTCTTTTTTTCTGGTATCATTATTTTTTCAGGAATTTTTTATGCAGCCTCATTGGGGCACTTAGGGGAAATGCCTGATTTTAGACAACTTGAAAACCCAAATACTAATCTGGCTACCCAGATTATTTCATCAGACAATAAAGTTTTGGGTAAATTCCATTTTGGCGAAAACAGAATACCAATTCAATTTGATGATTTACCCAAAAACTTGATAGACGCTCTTATTTCAACAGAAGATGAAAGGTTTTACAGTCACTCAGGGATTGACTTTAAAGGAACTCTAAGGGCAATTGTATTTTTGGGAAAAAGAGGTGGAGCTAGCACCATTTCACAACAGCTCGCAAGACAACTTTTTGTGGGTGTTCGGGCTAAAAATATCTTTCAAGCCTTGGCCCAAAAATTTAAAGAGTATGTTATTGCTGTTAGACTTGAAAGGCAATATACTAAAGATGAAATTATAGCCATGTATCTAAATATTTATGATTTTGGATATAATGGTGACGGAATAAAATCAGCTTCAAATATCTTTTTTGACAAAGAGCTTGATAGTTTAAAGGTTGAGGAATCGGCAGTACTTGTTGGAATGCTTAAAAATTCGTCTTACTACAATCCTTTAAGGCGCCCCGAACTAGTAAAAAACAGAAGAAATGTCGTTTTAAATCAAATGAAAAAAAATGGTCATTTAGATCAAAACACGGTTGATTCGTTAAAACAAATACCACTATCAATAAATTACACTCCTCAATCGCACAGAGAGGGGCTTGCAACATATTTTAGAGCATACCTTAGAGGTTTTATGAAAAACTGGACTAGTCAAAATTTAAAAAGCGACGGTTCAAAATACAATATAAACTTAGATGGGTTAAAAATTTACACTACTATAAATTATGAAATGCAACAGTACGCTGAAGAATCCGTCAAGTTGCATATGGCTAATTTGCAAGAAGAATTTTTTAAGCAAAACACACCAGAACTAAATCCAACCGCTCCTTTTTTAGATCTAGAGTCTGAAGATTCAATAAAGATTTTTAAAAATGCTATGAAAAGGTCTGAAAGATGGAGAAAAATGAAAGGAACAGGAAAATCTGAAGAAGAAATGTTTGAAGTCTTTCAAAAAGAAGTTCCAATGTCTATTTTTTCTTGGAAAGGTGAAATTGATACGGTAATGAAACCAATAGATTCGATTCGTTATTATAAGCACTTTATGCAAGCGGGGATGATGTCTATGGAGCCTCAAACAGGTCATGTAAAAGCGTGGGTAGGAGGAATTAACTACAAACATTTTCAATACGACCACGTCAAACAAGGGAAAAGACAAATTGGATCTACCTTCAAACCGTTTTTGTATGCAACTGCAATAGATCAATTAAAATTGTCGCCATGTGATTCGCTTCCAGATGCTATTTATTGCATTGAGCCTAATAAGTATGGTAACCCAGATCCTTGGTGTCCCACAAACTCAAGTGATAAGTACGGAGGTTTTAGAACTTTAAAAAACGCACTAGCAAATTCGAAAAATACCATTAGTGCTCAATTAATGGATAAAGTAGGTCCAAAGCCAGTTGCCGATCTGGCCAGAAATCTTGGAATTGAATCATACATTCCTGATGTTCCTGCAATTGCTCTAGGAACACCAGATTTAAGTGTATTTGAGATGGTTGGAGCTTATGGCGCATTTGCAAATCAAGGGATTTATGTAAAGCCAACTATGGTTTCTAGAATTGAAGATAAAAACGGAACCTTATTGTACCAATCTGCGCCCGAAACTAAGGATGTTATAAGTGCTGAATCAGCTTATGTTACTGTTAATTTATTAGAGGGTGTAACAAAATTTGGATCTGGAGCTAGATTAAGACATAATATTCCTGAAGAAGAGAGAAACCCAGTTTACAGAGACGTTGTTACAGGATATCCTTATAGTTTTGACAATGCAATTGCTGGAAAAACAGGGACTACTCAAAATCAAAGCGACGGTTGGTTTATGGGGATGGTTCCTAATTTAGTTACCGGTGTTTGGGTAGGTGCTGAAGACAGGGCAACTCATTTTGAAACTATCGCCTATGGACAAGGCGCTACTATGGCTCTTCCTATATGGGGAATGTTTATGAAAAAGTGCTATGAAAATGAAGGTCTAGGTATTTCTAAAGAAGATTTTTTAGCTCCCGAAGAACTTTCAATTCCTATTGATTGTGAGGTTATAAAACCAGTAGAAGAAGACAGCTCTGAGGCTGAGGATCTTGAGGGTTTGGGCTTATAAATAATTTGTACCTTGATTAAATGAATTCAAGGTTAATTTCATTAGATTTTTTTAGAGGCCTCACAATTGCTGCAATGATTGTTGTAAATGATCCTGGAAGTTGGTCTTATGTTTATCCTCCATTAAGACATGCTGATTGGCATGGTGTTACTCCTACTGATTTAGTATTTCCATTTTTCTTATTTATTGTTGGGGTTTCAATTGTTTTAGCTCTTTCTAAAAGAAATAAAACAGACACGTCTATTTATTTTAAAATCATAAAAAGAACAATAATTATTTTTTCAATAGGACTGTTTTTAGCTTTATTTCCAAATTTTGACTTCGAAAATCTAAGAATAGCTGGAGTATTACAAAGAATTGCTTTAGTGTATCTTTTCTGTTCTGTAATTTATCTTAACTCTTCTTTCCTAGTTCAGGTTTGGATTGGGGTTGTTTTACTGCTTTTATATTGGGTTTTTATGACAAAGATTCCTTTCGACAATGTATTGGCGGGCACACTCGAACCCGGCAATAATTTTGCTGCTTGGGTTGATCAATTTATTACTCCTGGAAGAATGTATCAAAAAACTTGGGATCCAGAAGGATTCTTTAGTACAATTCCAGCTATCGCAACTGGCTTATCTGGAATGTTTTGTGGACATATTCTTTTAAACAAGTCTAAAGATTTGAGAGATAAAATCATTTTAATTTTTGTTGCCGGATTTAGCGCAATGTGTTTAGGATTACTTTGGGATTATAGTTTCCCGATGAACAAACACATTTGGACAAGCTCATATGTTCTGTTCTCGTCAGGACTTGCAATGCTTTTTCTTGCGACATGCATTTGGGTAATAGATTTAAAAAAGAAAACTAAGTCATTTCATTTTGGAATTGTTTTTGGGTCTAATGCAATCTTTGCATATGTTTTACATTCAATGCTTTGGAGGCTTTTTCAAATTCCAATATTTAACGAAAAAGGCATTCAGCAAAACTGGATGGATTTCGGAATTTCAACAGGAATTGATCCACAACTAATTTCGCTTTGTTGGGCTCTTTTTTATACTTTTTTTATTTACTTAATCGTAAGAGAGATGTATAAAAGAAAGATTTTTATTAAAATTTAAGAACTGAAATAACATTGATTGCAAAAATAGTCTAGCAACATCGCTAAGGAAAATAATTAAAAAGCCCGAACAGCGCGCACATGGTTGGTGCTGTTCATTCCATTGAGTCCACCCGTACCACCTCCGAAATAAAACCACCAGTATTCTAAATTACTTCCTTGTGTTAATGAAGAAGACATATAGGCACCATTTCCTAGGCCTGCTGCATTATCTCCAGAATTAAAATGATCATAAATAAGGTTTAATTCTCTTTTGGTAGGTAGTCGCCAATCCATAAATTTATCTCCGTTATCATCGTGATTAGCGGGATCATTTAATAACTCGTTTGTTCCATACCAATTACTCAGTCCTTGGTTTTGCATTGCAACCACCAAACCGTGTTTACCGCCATCACGAACTTCAATAACATAACCTCCTAATTCTGCGTAATAGGTGTTTACGGAGTAGGTAGCAGGACCATCTGCTACACCACTATTATTAACCCATTCAAAGGTGTTTGTCCCACTAGCTTTAGCCAAAATTTGACCATCAGAACCAGATGATGTTGGTAAAGAAAATGCTGTTGTTCCCAAACCAATAGCGTCTAAATAAGCTACGCCATCAACATAAATATTTTTCATTTCTTTTGAACTGCTTCCTAAGTCAACCTCACTGTCGTCAGTTGGAAGCCAATTAGTAATAGAGCCGTTCCCTAAAGTAACAGTATTGTTATCTAACCCTATTGTTTCTTTTCCAATTACTATTCTGTTTATAGCATCTGCATCATCTACATCAGCATCACCACCTATAACAACATTGTTAGAACCGTTGTCTATTGTATTTCCTGCCTTATTTCCAAAAGCGACGTTGTAAGACGCTATGGTATTTACTTTTAGGGCCTCATATCCAATTGCTGTGTTCCCAACTCCCGTGGTGTTTGCCGTTAATGCATCATAACCAACTGCAACATTTAAATCTCCTGCCGTTAAAGCGTCTAAAGCAGTCACTCCAATAGCCGTATTATAAGATGCAAGTTCTAAAGTTGCTGCTGTCATAGCATGTCCAATTGATAAACTCCCTGAAAAATTCACTCCTTCTAATTTAGCATCTGTTAACTCGTCTAAAGCAATTGCACCATCAGCAATCGTAACTGTACCGTCATTAGCAAGTGTAACATCACCACTAACAGCAACAACAGTCGGAGCGTCTGAAGCACCTCCAATTAATATTGAACCGTCTGTAATATTGGCAAGCTTAGCCGTAGTAACAGCATCATCTGCAATCGTAACTGTACCGTCATTAGCAAGTGTAACATCACCACTAACAGCAACAACAGTCGGAGCGTCTGAAGCACC
>UPTG01000480.1_pt1 | contig 32543 bp, 27 predicted proteins | sample 2160121 | NCBI WGS metagenome assembly UPTG01 (sample SAMN06266255, study PRJEB28933) | marine metagenome | isolation source: Columbia River Estuary | place: USA:Columbia River Estuary, USA | collected 2014-07-27
GCCTTCAAAATCGTTTTCAAAATCTGCCATCATGTCACCATCCCAAGCGTTCTCATCTGTTGGAACAGTTTTTTGAGGCTCCATGAGCTTAGATGAGACCTTCCAATAATCACTAAGTTTTCCAGAACTAGAATTAAATCCTTCAAGACTTACATAGCCTTCTTTCGCTAAGGAAAAAAGTTGATCTGCAAGCTCCTCCCTTTTCCCACCTACATCCAAAGGATATTCCTGCCTATTACTTCCCTGCATAAACGCAGCCATCGAATAGTAATCCTTTTCTGATATGGCATCGAATTTGTGATCGTGGCAACGGGCACACCCGATCGTTAACCCAAGGAAGGTTTTACCAAAAACATCCAACTGGTTTTCCATACGGTCCGCATTATCGACCTTTGGATCAGTGGGTGCATGTACCGCCTCATGAAAATACCAAAAACCTGTTCCAATGATCGACTCGTTGAATTTTTCCGAGGGATGCTTTCGCGGCTCTTTTATGAGATCCCCGGCAACATGCTCCCGCAGAAACTGATCATAAGGAACATCCAAATTGAAGGCACGTATTAAATAATCTCGATACTCGTGAGGATGTTCCAATGGATAATCGAATTCATGCCCACAGGTTTCCGCATACCGTACAAGGTCCATCCAATGACGGGCCCACTTTTCTCCGAAGTGATTGCTCGATAGCAAACGATCCACCACGGTTAGATGTGCATTTTCCGATTCGTCGGAAATAAAATGTCCGATTTCTTCCAAGGTGGGCGGAAATCCGGTAAGATCAAAAGTTACCCGGCGTAACCATGTCCTTCTGTCAGTTGCCAGCGCGGGAAGTAATCCTTTTTCGCTCAATCGTTTGCCAATAAAATAATCGATCTGGTTTTGTTTTAATGCCACCTCTTGAGGAATTGATGGATCGGTTATGGGTTGCCAACACCAGTGAGAATTTTTTCGCTTTTCCAAGTTGAAGGACTTCCTTTTTTTGGAAGATAAAAGAGTTGGTACTGGTTCATCTGGCCAATCCGCTCCCTCTGATATCCACTTCTCAAAATCCTGGACCACCTTTTTAGGTAATTTTTCTTTGGGTGGCATGTGAAAATCCAAATCGTCATAACGGATTGCTTGGACAATCAAAGAATCATCCGGTTTACCTTGGATGATAGCAGGACCCGAATCTCCACCCTGCAAAATCAATTCAATGTGATCCAAGCGCAAACCACCCTTAATTTTAGCTGCTTTTGAACTATGGCATTCATAGCATTTTTCTGAAAGAACAGGTCGAATATTTGTTTCAAAAAATTGGTTATCATTCGCAACCAAGTTGATGGTAGGGAGAATAGAAAAAAATAAAAATCGCAGATTCATTAAAATTGCAGCCTGTGTTAATTAATAGTCGGAAAATAAATGAAAGTGTCAAATCGTACCGTGCGAATCTTCACAAGTTTTGAAAGTAGGATATGCATAACAATAAATGATATTTTAATCTAAAATAAGAATAGGGCAAATCAACTAGACTGGAATCTTAATTTGCAAAAAGTATTCAATAATTATAATAGAATCAAGTCGCTAAATTAGGAATACATATCCTTGACAAAAGCATATCTTTTTTTGACTTTTAGCTATAAATTATATCATGGAACACTTTTCTAAGCAGGTAACAGATGCAAGGCAGGTTTTTATAGGCTTTCCGAAAGATAAGCCTGATTTTTTTTCGCTGGTAAGCGTGGGCTTTGAAAAGTGCCTGCCTGATTTCGTGGTGGAACGAGATTCTTATCCGGAAATAGAAAGATCAAATGTTAACATAGAATGCACTACGATAGAATTCATAATGGCAGGCGAAGGAAAACTGCATCTGAGCAGCTCCAATTATGAGTTAAGACCTGGTTCGCTATTTAGCTATAAAGTGGGTAATTATCACAGAATAACAAGCTCTCCAAGCTCTCCAATGATCAAATATTTTATGGTGTTAGCACATTCTCCCAGTATCAAAATTGAATCTAAAACCATCAAAAAAAAGTTTAACTATGAAAACATTCGAGATCATAATGAAATTGTTGAACTATTTGAATTGATATTGGGTAATACGAATTCCCCGGTGGTTTACGGCAGTACAATTTGCAACTTATTGGCTCATACTGTTGTCCTTAAAATTTCTGAACTCGCTCAAGTAAGTTCAAACAAACAGGTACGTGCGTGGGATACATACAACCGCATTCATCAGCATATGCGAAAAAACTATTTTCGAATCAAGACCATGGATGAACTCGCTAGTGAACTGCATATCGACCCTGCTTACTTGGCCCGTGTTTTTCGACGCTTTCATAACGATTCACCCTACCGTTTTCTTGTTCGATTAAAAATGGGACATGCGGCCTCTTTATTGCTTTCATCAAGTAGATTGGTGAAGGACATTGCATTTGAGCTTGGATTTGAAAACCCTTTTCATTTTTCAAGAACATTTAAATCTGTTTACGGAGTATCACCTGAAAACTTTTTACAAAATAAATAATATTAAATCCAAAATATTAAAACTTATGAAATTCAAAATAATCATTGAGTATTGCCCAGGTTGCCAATGGCTACTCCGCTCGGGATGGATGGCTCAGGAACTACTCTCCACATTCGGTCAGGAAATTGACGAGGTTACCCTAAAACCAAATAAGGAAGTAAGTGGAACATTCAAAATTACTTGTAATCAGAATTTGGTTTGGTGCCGAAAAGTTGAGGGTGGATTTCCAGATATCAAGGATCTCAAAAAAAGAGTCAGGGATCTCATCAGTCCTGGCAAAGAACTCGGGCACCTCGATCGTTCTTGACGATCCTAAATTTCAACAAGAAATTTTCGTCTTTGTTTACGACTTAGAAATACTCCCAATAAACTCCTCGAAATTCTCGATTCGAGCAAGTTCCTCGGCCGCTTTCGAACAATTATCCTTGGAGGCCAAACCAGTGTTTTCTGCCAAAAAGAGAATGTACTCCACTACCCTTTTAGAATAGAGCAGTCGACCTTCATCACTAATTGAATAAAACCTCTGTCTTTGTTGATACCCTTTTGGGGAATGGTCACCGAGTGCTTCCTTTTCCGGCGAACCTTCAGCGGCTAACACATAAAGGAAATTATATTCAAACCAAAAGAAGTGCTCCGGACTGGGCTCCAAGCCATGCAAAAGATTCCTGCATGACTCTTCACTGTTCATGGCTTCCTCCATTTTTTCAGTTCCAATCGTCAACTGGACAAATTCACGAGCCATTTTCTTTTCAGTCTCATCACTTGAAAAACAGCTTTTGGAAGCTAATTCTACCGTAAATGCGTACCAGTCTTTCCATAAAGCCTGATCCTGAGAATTACTCGATTGGTGTAAAGCGACCCCCATTTCATAGGTGTACCGGCCACTTGTCTTAATCTCCAGATTACTGCCTGTGACCTCTCCCGCCACCTGATAATTTTCAGCTGATTTACCCGAACCAGAATGAAAGCCTATGGAGACTCCAAAGCTTTCACAGACCTTCCATATGGGCTTTATCATTTCCCGCAGTTGATCGTTATCGGGATAAGGAATATTCTTCTGAAACCCGAATGCAGGAGCCACAAAGTGAATCGGCATTCCCATTTCAAATGAAAGGGCAAGCATTACGGCAGTTGTCTCTGGGGTGGTTAATCCGGGCAATTCATCAATGGATAATTCCCTGAGAAAATCACATCCTAAATCTGTACTAAAATGCTTCTTCCGGAAGCTCTTATACTTATCGTCGCGAACCTTCATTTTTTGAAGAGCTGGCCAAACATATGCCAGTAACCCATTGAATTCGTCCTCACTGGGATACAACCCCGCATTTTCTACCCTCTTTCTTGCCGCATCCACCAAATCATGTGGAACCTCCTTGTCGACGAAACAAGCTTTTGCCTCTTCAGATTCCGGGATAACCGTCTCAGCCAATTCAGGTGAAAGATCAAATGTTATATAACTGGCAAACATACAACCAGCGACCAATTGATCTTCCCTTTTATCAAACTTCCCCCCAATAGGTTGATGATCCGCATTAAAACTCCAGGAGATACCGAGTTTGTGAAATCCATTCTTAAATTTTGCCAAAATACAACCATGGGTCATTCCCTCCACACTTTGACCCTGATGCCCCTCAGGCACATCGCAGCCAATAAAAGGAAAAGGTACAGTATCTAGGTTTCCCGCAAGCATTTCATTCACATCATAGACTAGTTCACGAGGAATACTGTTCTGATTCGCGGTCAATCCCATGCCTAATCGGGACATAGCCCAGTCCACCCCATCCCAGTGCAGAGTAGTAAAGCGGGCTCCTATTCCCAAAGTTGATTTCCCAAGATTTGCCCGTGATGTGGGAAAAGCATTGGTTTCAGGATCACTTTCCTGAAGTAAATTTTTTAACCGAACGAGGTTTTCAAAGGAAGCCGGAAAATAAATAAATTCTTCTGTCTCGAATCCATTGCTCAATGATTCAAAGTCCTCATTAATTCCATCGGAAACTCTCAACCTCCATGCATGATCTCCCCATCGGTCTTCCACTAAGCTCCATTCACCGTAATCGGAAAAAAAAGAACTTCGTGAATATTCAGTTAACTTGCGAATACCATTAAGACCTTCAGTAAAACGAACCCAATCCAGGCAGAAATCAGGACTTATGCATGGATTGTTTTTTATCCAAATAGAATTCTCGGAAAGAAAGCTATTTATCGAAGAATAGTCAAAAATCTTAGTATCGCATGAATTCATAGTTTCCAATCAAAACAGAAAGGTTGGCATAGTCACTAATAATTAAATGAAAAGTTAATCCAAATTTTCGTTATTCTTTGATTTCTCGCTTAATTCTGCGGCCAATTTCTCGCTAGCTGCCACCTGCCTTTCGGCCATTTTCTTTTTTAACATTTCATCCCCAATCACACCCAACAAAATTACCACACCCAGAATTCCAAATTCCAAGTGAGTTGAAATTCCGACCATATTAATGGAATTAAAAATTATCCTAATTACTGCAGCAGCAATTATGACTCCGAGGATAGAACCTTCTCCCCCCCGCAGACTGCAACCACCGAGAACAGCTGCTGCGATCGCAAAAAGTTCGTAAAATTCACCGGTCTGGGCAGGTTGAACTGAACCCAGTTCAAAAGCGAAAAGAATTCCCGCAATTCCCGCAAAAAAGGAGCACAATACATAAGCTACAATTTTCATGCGATCAGTGTCGATGCCACTATATCGGGCACCATCTTCATTGTTACCTAAAGCATATAAATATCGACCCCAGATCGTCTTTCGTAAAAAGACCGAACCAGCTATTGCGAGAACTAACAGAAAAAGAGCAGGCGTTGGAAGTTTGAAAAAATCACCAATCGGAATCTGGCCACTAAAAAGAAAATCTAGCATCAGGATCTGTTCCAAATTTTCAAATCCCAAATCACCCTCCAAGGGTACTGGTCCCAAAGATTGATTATCGGTCAACCACCGGCTTAAACTTCTGTAAATCAACAGTCCACACAGTGTTACCACGAAGGGCTGAAGTTTAGCCTTGGTAATTAGCAAACCGTGAATCAACCCAATCAAAACTGACATAAGTAAAGTTAACCCAATCGCCACAATTGGATCGAGACCCTGGATTTTTGTGAAAAAAGAAAGCACCACTGCAACCAGCCCAACCACCGAGCCGATGGATAAATCAATTCCGCCCGTGATGATCACAAACGCGACCCCGATACTCATCACACCATACAAACTAGACCACTTGGCCGTGTTTTGCATGTTGTATGCAGAGAGAAAATTGGGGTCTGCAATCGCCGTAATTACAAAGACTGTGACCAATAGACCGAAGATTCCAAATACATTTTTTTTCATAATTTTAAGCTTCCAATGAGCCTCCTGTGGCAAGTTGCATAATTGATTCCTCTGACATTTGATTCTTTTGAAGTTCTCCTGAAATTCCTCCTTCGTGCATCACGTAAACTCGGTCTGCCATTCCCAAGACCTCTTCCATCTCGCTGGAAACAAAAAGAATTGCGATCCCTTTGCCAGCAAGCTTCTCCATAAGCTTGTAAATCTCCCTTTTCGCACCGATATCAATTCCGCGGGTAGGTTCATCAAGCATTAGCAATTTAGGATTCATGGCCAACCATTTCCCCAGAACTATCTTTTGTTGATTCCCTCCGGAAAGAAATCGTGCCGCCTGCTCGATACTTGGAGTCTTGATCTTCATCTGCTCAACCGCGACATTGGCTATTTCTTTTTCCTTGGAATGATCAAGAATACCCATATTTTGATCTCGTTCGAGGCTGGGCAGGCTTGCATTCTCACGAACTGTCATTGGCAAAACCAATCCGTGGTGTTTTCGATCTTCAGGAGCCAGTGCTAAACCGGCATGAACTGCGTCTGCTGGCGAACGGGGAGAAAAACGGACCCCCTGCACTTCCAACTCTCCACCGAGGGAAGGAGTGACACCAAAAAAAGTCTGTAATAATTCTGTGCGACCGGCCCCAACGAGCCCTGCAATCCCAACAATTTCACCCGACCGCACCTCAATTGAAACCGGAACTTCAGGATAGGTTGGAGAAACCACGTTCGACGCTTTGAGTACGCAATCCCCCGGCTTGTGAATTTCTCGGTCATAAAATTCACTCAATTCACGCCCCACCATTAAGCGAACCATATTATCATGATTGATTTCATCTTTGGCTAACTCCCCCGCATTCTCACCATCCCGAAATACGGTTACCCGGTCGGAAAGTTCTTTCACTTCACCCAGTCGGTGGGAAATGTAAATCACGCTGATTCCTTCATCACGCAAACCCTTCACCACTTCGAACAAAGTCTCTGTTTCTTTTTGAGAAAGACTGCTGGTCGGTTCATCCATGATCAAAACCCGGGCATTACAGGAGAGAGCTTTAGCAATCTCAACCAATTGCTGCTTACCTATAGGTAACGATCCAGCAATTGTTTCAGAGGGTAAGTTTAGCCCGACTCTTTTTAAATGTCGCGTTGCTTCAGTATGTAATTTTTGTTCATTAATAAAACCTTTGCTCCCGGGTTCACGGCCCAGGAAAATATTGGATGCCAGGTCAAGATTGGCTGCTAGGTTAAGCTCTTGGTGAATGAGGGCGATACCCAAATCCATGGCCTCCCGGACATTCTTAAAATCAACTTTTTCCCCGTCAATGTAGTAATCGCCGGAATCCGCCGGTTGAACACCGGCCAAGATTTTCATCAGAGTGCTTTTCCCCGCACCATTCTCTCCGATCAGTGAGATAACTTCACCCTTTCCGAGTGTCAGGGAAACTCCCTTTAAGGCAAGTACCCCGGGAAAACTTTTCTTAAGGTCTTTTACTTCAAGAAGCAGACCTGAATCTGAGCTCATTTACTCGGATTTCCCAAGTTCGGCCATTTCTTTCTTTTTGGCCCAAAACTCACCGATATTACCTTGGGTTACCTCGAGAAATGAAACTTCCTGATAAGTATTCTCTGGTTGAGTGCCTTCCAGTATCTTCTTTAGCATCTTAATGGATTCATATCCATATTCCCAGGGTTGCTGACTGATGGTGCCATAAGCATGCCCATCGGTAATTGCCTGGAGAAGCGCATCCTGTTCATCAAAGCCACAAATCTTGATAGTTCCTAACTTGCCCGCCTCCTTAATCGCATCGATGCATGAAGGGGAATTATATGCAAACAGCCCGACCATGCATTTCAAGTCCTTGTATTTTGCGATCGCATCTTCTGCATTACTTTTAGCTCTCGCTTTGTCAAAATTATCCGTACGAGTATCCAAAATGGTATACTTTGATCCTTCTGTGGTCAAATTAGTTGCATCGACGGGATCGTACTTCACCTGCTCCAAGCTTTGTACCGGACGACCCAATAATTCATCGATTACGCCCTGCCTTCTCTGGCGGGCATTCAATTGCTCAAGGCGACCCACAAACAGCATTACCTCACCACCTTCAGGCAGTGCCTTCTTAACCAACCCCCCCAAAGCTCGACCAGCCTTATAGTTATTCGTGCCAATAAAAACTAATCGCTTACTCTTAGGGGCGTCGGAGTCGTTGGTAATCAGAATAGTATTTTCGGCCACTTCATCTAAGAAAGGAGTTTGATTCTCGGCATCCACCGGGCTAACTGCAATACCGTCTATACCTTTAGCCAGTAAAGTTTCCATCATTCTTTTTTGGTCCACTACTCCTTTAGGAGGCATCAGAACCTCGCAATTGACACCAAATTCTTTTTCCGCAATCCGGACTCCCGCTGCACATAAATCCCAAAATGGGTCCACTCCGTTAGTCACATAAGCAAAGGAAGCTTGGGAATCGGCACCTTCTTCGCCGGGCTTTTCACCGCAACCGAAAAAAGAACCAAGAATTGGCACACATAAAAGAGATAGTATTTTGGAATAGGTCTTCATATTGATTTTTAATTAAGGATTAAATTTTTTACCAGGGGGTGCGTCCACCATTTACACACAAAGTTTGTCCGGTGATAAAGGAAGCCTCATCAGAGGCAAAATAGGAAACTGCATTGCCTACATCTTCAGGTTTCCCCCAACGACCAAGCGGTATCGTTTTTAAATATTCATCTTTTGCATCCTGCGGATCATTTTCATGTCGCTCCGTGGGAATCCACCCTGGTGCCACTGTGTTCACAGTAATTCCATGGGGTGCCAATTCATTTGCCATACTTCGACTCCAGCCAATCTGCCCGCCTTTTGCCGCAACATAAGCACTAAATTCGGGTACCGAGCAATGAAAGACTTCACTCGTAATATTTATAATTCGACCATGTCCTCTTTTTTTCATCCCCGGTAAAACTGCACGAGTTAGATGAAAAGGACTCATCACAAAAAAATCATACATCTGACGGTAAAAATCAGCATCATACTCCTCAATGGGTTTTTGTGGCTGTTCCGGAGTAGCATTGGGAACAAGGATATCTAAAGAGCCAAATTTTTCTTCAACAGCCTCAACCAAGGATGAAATTTGCTCGGGGTTAGAAACATCTGCTCTCACGAGCATGGCATGAATACCATCTGATTTTAAGCCTGCCAAAGCCTTTTCGGCAGACTCCCGATCATTCAAATAATTAAGAACCACCTTGGCACCCGCTTTCCCTAATGCATGTGCAACCCCATATCCTAATCCTCGACTGCTTCCCGTGACAAGGGCGACTTTTTGTGACAATGAAAAATTCATAAATTTTAGAATATATAAAATCTCTCAAATGGAAACATTTTTAATATATCAACACAAGTTGATATTTCAAAATAAAAAGATTGCCCAGTTAAAAAAATTCATTGCTTTCCCTCGACCTTTTTTCAGAACGTTAATAAATTTTTAAAATGAAAAATACTTTTATCATTCTCATTGTAGGACTCTTGTTCGTTCATCCCATTACTGCAAACCCAAAGAAAACCATTACTTTTATTATCGCGGAGCGAGAATATAAAACAGAACAATCTGTTCCCGCATTTGCACACAAAAATTTATCTCAGGAATTCATTCTCTATTTTTCCCAAGCTCCCAAAGAAGGAACAAGTCGTAATATCCTCAAGAATTCCTCTACGATTGAAAATTCTGATCTTCTTTTTATCAGCGTTCGTCGCAGAGCATTTAAGGAAAGAACCATGAACCTCATTCGAAATCATGTATCATTGGGAAAACCGATCATCGGTATACGAACTACATCACATGCTTTTGATCTTAAAAATTCTCCAGTCCCCAAAGGCCATCAAGTATGGACCGAATGGGACAAGAAAGTTATTGGTGGAAATTATAACGGCCATTACGGCAAAGGAAAAATTTGCTCGATCGAACATTTTTCGAAGCCAGTACCCCACCCCATATTGCAAGATGTAAAACTTCCCTTTACCACTCCGGCGACGCTTTACAAAAACTCCCCTTTACCCAAAAGCTCAACGGTTCTTTTACAGGGAAGAATCAAGGACTCCCCTTCTGAACCGGTTGCGTGGACAAACCGTACTGCCTCAAAAGCGAAGATTTTCTACACTTCTTTGGGGCACATCGAGGATTTTGAAAAACCTGCATTTAAACAACTGCTCATTAATGCGGTTAAGTGGGGCCTGAAATCAAATTAACCCCCAGAAACCAGTTTTGCTCCGGGCTTTCCCTCTTCTATGACAAAAATGCTTTCGTTTCGATTGGTGAGCCCTTCTTTGTAACAAAGGAAGTTGCCCTAAAATAACCTTTCCAGTGATCCTTGGCCGCTCTTTCATATTCAGGAAAAAAATTACCTCCATTCCCCGCTGAATTCTTCGAAACCCTCTCCTATTCCGTGCCAACGACAGGAGGTTTTGGGTCCTTGAAATCGAGTTATTGGGCAAATGCAAAGGCAGTGGTTCCTTTTATACCCAGTCCATCCACTACAAAAACTTGCCCTGCATTTTCTTCCTGCAAAGACTTATGGACACCTGTGGTTATGAACAAGCGATCTAAGTTTGTTCCACCAAATGCACAAGCCGTTGTTTCCACACATGGAACATCAACCCTTTGAACCAGCTCTCCACTCTGCGGGTTAATTCTCACTACCATTCCGCCATGACACATGACCACCCAAAGCATACCCTCCGAATCAATCGTCATACCGTCCGGAGAGCCATCTAAATTCAGAACCCCCGTATCAGACACCAAAGACGGTTCAGAAACAAAGCCCGAGCTATTATCAAAAGGATATGCCATGATTTTCTTAGTGGGAGTATCAATATAATACATCAACGTTGCCTCCGCGTTCCAACAGATACCATTTGAATTGGTTACGCCATCTACTTTCAAACTAAGGTTTTTCTCAGTATCCAGCATGTAAAGATTGGCATCTCCAGTCTTTTTAACCGTGCTAATTGTGCCGGCCCAAAACCGACCACTTGGGTCGCATTTGCCATCATTAAATCGATTATCGGGTCTTTTATCCGCTTCCGGGTCAGCTAAATTTACTTTCTCTCTAGTGATAGGATCAAAAGTATAAATTCCGGAATCACCCGCACACAAGAAACCTCCACCCACACGGGGGACAACAGTTCCAATCCGCTCACCCATTTCCCAAAATTCTTCGTCACCGCTTTCAGGATTCAATCGAATGAGCGTATGCCCTTCAATATCTACATATAAGAGATGATCATTCCAAAAGATTGGACCTTCACCCCATTTGGATACTCGTGAACCGATTGGACTAATTGTAATATTGTTATTCATTTTTTTTGGATTTCCAGGACTTCTTAAAAAATTGCATCGCCAAACTATTCGCATCCTTTTTCTTGGGTAAAGTTCGTAAGCCTGAACCCTCCATCCCATAAGCAATGCATTTAACTCCTATTTCTTCACATTTTCCTTGAAGCATCAACGCAAATTTGGGGTGATGAATCTGATCATTTAAACCTGATCTATTATAAACAAAAATGGGGGGTCCGTCTGCACGAATATGGCGAAGTAATAAAGGTGTGCCCTTGGGTTGTTGAATTGGGTAGATTGAGCGAATTCCCAAATTTTGAGCATGGCCTAGAAAGCAGGTAATTAAAGCACCGGCTGAATTTCCCATTACCGAAATTCGGTTTTCATCAACATTATATTTACCCGCATTTTTCTTAATAAATTTAATCGATTCTGCACAATGCTCGAGTAACTTCAAATGATTCCCTTCCACCTGATCAATATAAGGATAATTCACACTGGCAAAGGAAACTCCTTTCGGTAAATTATTTTGCAACATGGAATTCCTCTGAAAAGATCTTTTATCGCCAACCCTAAACCCACCGCCATGAAAATTTACCACCAAAGGAGTCGGCTTTTTTGATTTAGCCAACCATAAGTCCATTTGGCTTCGTTTATAGTCACCACTATACCGCAAGTCTGTATGAGTTGGACCTTGGGTCTCACCGTGACAAATTTGTCCGATCTGTGATAGTAATAAAAGAAAGAGAAAGATTCGCTGGATCATAAAAGCTGGTTATTTATTGACTATTGAGTAATTACATTTGAATTCACAACACTTTCTCAAAACTTGAGTAAAGTTTTTTTCAAATGTCACATAGTTCGCAAATAAAATCAGTCAGGTTCTCCCCATTCCATTATTTGGCACCGACTTCTCTTGCCCAACCTTCCCACGACTTTTCCATATCCTTAACTCGCTCGGAAAATTTACCGGCAAGGTCACGAGTTTCGGTCCGATCTTGGTCTAGATCGTATAACAGCCAAGGTTCTTGTTTGCGCTGCACTAATTTCCATTGATTCTGGCGAATCGCTTGCCAACTCCCGTATTGAAAAAAAAGTGGATTTGTACGCATCAATTTCTTCCCAGAAAAAGTCGGGAGTATTGAAATTCCATCCAATTCTGGAATTCCACTCGGATATTTTGCCTCTTCCCCTGCTAATTCCATAAAAGTGGGCACCAAATCAATCAGGTGACAGAGTTCACGTGAAATTGTATTCTCAGGTAATGTGATCCCTTCCGGCCAATGTGCAATCATGGGAGTACAGATTCCTCCCTCCATACCCTGCACCTTCCACTTCTTGAAGGGACTGTTGATTGCATTCGCCCAGGATTGTCCAATCGCTTCAAAAGAACCGACACTACCCCACTCAGCTTCGAGTTCCCAAACCTTTCTTCTCGGTCTTTCGTGACTGGCTCCATTGTCCACAAGAAAAATAATTAGGGTATTTTCCAACTTTCTAAGTTCTTCCAGCTTTTGAAGGAGGCGACCAATATTCTGATCCATTCGGTCCACCATCGCAGCATGAATCTGCATCCGTAGAGCTTCCTCTTCTTTTTCCTGATCTGATAAATATTTCCATTCCTCGTGCTCTGGATTACTGAGAGGAGCAACCTCCCGATCAAACAAACCCATTTTCAACTGTCTTTCATAACGAGTCTTACGAATAAATTCATATCCCTGTTCATAAACCCCATCATATGTAGCAATATCCTCGGGGTGGGCATGCAATGGCCAGTGGGGTGCATTATATGACAGGAAAAGAAAGAAAGGATCAGTCGCTTTTTCTTTTCATCCAGCCAACCAAGGCTCCAGTCTGAAATCGCATCGGTGGCAAAGAAATCCTTCCCTGGAGTGTAGGGTTTTATTAGTTGATCATCAAAGGCCCATGTATAAACGGCTCGCCACCCCGGCTCTTTTTCTCCTTTTCTTGCCTGATCTCCAGGATTCCAAAAATTGATTGCACCCCCAAGAAATCCGGAAAAATGATCAAAGCCACGATCGTATGGATTAAAACCCGCATGATGCTTACCCGACCACCAGGTTCGGTACCCAGCAGGTTTTAGGATTTCTCCAATCAGGGCAGTGTTCGTAAAGTTCCGATCACTCCGGTGATGATACAACCCGGTTAGAAGGCTAATCCGGGTAGTCCAACACTTCGAAGTATTATAAGCCTGAGTATATCGAATTCCATTCTTAGCCAAACGATCCAGATTAGGTGTTTTAATCTCCCCACCATAGCACCCCAAATCTGAATAGCCCATATCATCGGCAAGAATCAATACAATATTAGGCTGGTCTGCCGCGTGAGAAAAAAGCAATCCCCATAAAAGAAGAATTAGTATTGATGACTGTGCTTTCTTCATCCCCTTTTTCCAATTCCACTCATTCTTAATTTTTTCAATAATTCTTTCACCTTAGCGGGAAATTCACCGGCCAGGTTACGAGTTTCCTGTGGGTCTTTTTTGTGGTCATATAATTCCAGGAATAATGGCTCCGAATTCACATCTCGGTAGTCCAACCAGGCAACCAAACGATAGCGATCAGATCGTAAAGTATAGCCCATTAAATGATTTTCAAAAAGGTCACGATTCCAACGTTTTCCCTGCTGCTGCTTGATACGATTTTCCACTTCCTCAATCAAAGGCCCAAAAAAGGTCTTCCTCATTCCCAAAGAAAGTGGATTAGCTGCCCACTCCCGTAATGCCGGGTTAGGAAACTGGCTCACAGCATATTGCTTCCCTTTTACATCCGGGTTTCCCAACAATGGGAGCAGGCTCTTGCCTGCCAGATGCATCGGGCTGGACAAGCCCGCTAGGTCGCAAAGAGTTGGATATAAATCCACCAACTCTACTAATGCATGACTCCCTTTTCCTCTCTGTTTCATTTTCGGAGTCCAAAAAATTAGAGGTACCCGGGTGGCAATTTCATAATTCGTAGCCTTTCCCCAAATTCCCATTTCCCCCAAGTGCCAACCATGATCTCCCCAGACCACAATAACAGTGTTTTCCCGGATTCCCTCCTCTTCCAACGCATCCAGCATCAATCCAATTTGGGCATCAACATAACTAACACATGCATAGTAGCCATGGAGGAGAGTTTTAGCTAACTCCGGGCCGATAAGACCTTTCTTAGGAATTCCATGACGGGTTCTCAACTCAAAGGATGCATGTAATCCGGTCGGTGCTCCATCAACTGGCTCGTCCGTTTGTTTTGCCAATTGAATTTTCTCACGGTCATACATATCCCAATATTTTTTGGGAGCTACAAAATCGAGATGCGGTTTCTTAAAACCAAGGGCTAAAAAAAGGGGCTGGTCCGGTTTTTTCTTCCTATGATCCTTCAGAGTCGCAATGGCTAGTCTGGTGCTGTATCCATCCGAGTAGGCATGATCGGGAACATCGGCGGACTCATAGGCCGGTCCATGAATCAATCCACCGGAGCCTTCATTGCCATACTTAGCGAGCATTTTTTCCTTATTGGATACCCACAATTTTTGATTTTGAGGCAAGGCATACCCACCTGGCAACCATTTCATTTTAACTGGACATTGATTATGGGCCGGTTTCCGGCTCCAGGAATATTCATGGTCTGTCATTCGAGCGTGATAAATTTTTCCGCAATACACCGCCTCATATCCATTTTTTATAAAATGCTGTGGCAAAGTTACGATATTCGGATTCAAGTCCCGAAAATAAGCGGTGTTTTCAATGACCCCAATTTCATCTGGCCGGGCACCCGTCATCAGGCTGGCACGGGATGGACTGCATATCGACTGCTGGCAGTAAGCCCGGTCAAACCGCCGGCCCTCCTTCGCTAACTTGTCCAAGTTGGGCGACTTGGCAATCGGAGATCCGTAGCATCCAAGCTCCGGTCTCAAATCATCAATCGCAATGAAAAGGATATGTGGCTTGCCAATAAGAAAACTCTTTAGGAGAGAGATCAAAAAAAAGATGGGTAATAAATTCTTCATTCACCTAGAACATTAATCACTCAATTCTAGGGCAAGCGATTTCATCCGATAATAAGTTAATTTTGAGTAAAAAAGTCTAATATGTTTTCTTACGCCACTTGAAAAAGGAAAAGAATATCACATTGCTCAGAAATGAATTTTTGGACTCTCCGTAATTTATCTTTTTTTACAAATAAGTGATTTTAATTGTGGTAGGTGAGTGTAGATCTAAAAAAATCTATTTTTTACCATTCAGTTGGTTTTATAAAACCAAGAATCTTAAAAGCACTCTTTCCTTTGGGTTCCAAAACATAACAAATACCCTGTGGGTCAGGATATATTCCTGTGGCTGCCTCAAAGGGATCATCGTGAGCGACAATTACCGTATTCTTACCTTTTTCAGGCTTGGTTGAGAGAAAGGGAACGACCCGTTTTTTCATCTTTTCCATTTGCTCCTTGGTAAATTCAGCAAAAGGTAAAAAATTAAGGTCCTCGTTTTTTTCATATTGACCAAAGGCAAGCCAAGCAGTCTGCCAAGCCCGAAAATATTCACTGCTAATCACCTTTCCGACCGGAATATTGTAAAAGCGAATTGCATTACCAATGTGCACCGCTTCATGCCATCCTTTTTCACTTAGAACTCGCTGAGTGGAACCGTTATTAACATCTGCTTTTACCTGATCAGCATAATCTTTTTCCGTGGATGCATGTCTGAAATATAAAATAAGACCACCCTCTTTCATCTTTTTAATCAAAGCTTCTTTGGGCAGAAAACTTTTAGAAGTTCCTGGATTAGCAATCACTAAAGTAGTGAATAGCGTTAAACAGAAAATTATTGATGTAATAAAAGAATTCATAAATACTTCTTATTGATACTGAGACTCAGTCGCAAGAAGAATTTTGGAAAATCTTGGAGAGCTTTCCAATTAATGAATCGGGACGGCCATTAGCATCTTGGCGGGCAAGTTTCCTTTCAGCACTTCTTTACCCCGAACATAAACTCTTACTGATCGGGGAGTATTCGATAAATTGTATACCAATGCAGTTCGCTTGCCGTCCGCTTTTTTGAAGACCACCGAAGTGGGCAGGTCGGTATAAGCTTCTTTATCAATCAAGCCATATGCCCGGCTGGCATGGGCTAAATAATAAGGAATACCTGCATGCTTAGGAGTGGAAATCCCCCATTTCTTTTCAATGGCTTCATCTAAGACCTTACAAATTTCATCGGGTTGACAAAAAGCGGCATAGGCAGCTGTGACCTGTCCCCAATCCCCGTCAATTTTTTCCCAGGTCATTTTACCCTGATCCTTTCCCTGCTTTTCAAGCATTTGATTGAGCTGAAAAACAGAGTGTTCCGCATGAGCTCCAAAATAGTTCATATGAGTCCAAGCGGGAAGCCATTGGATACCATAAATATGAATCGGTTCACCGCTAAACCAGGTCCATGCTCCCATATCCCGATCACGCATAACTGAGCAGATCGTGGGTTTATAATTCGGCGACCAATTCGATTGTTCGGAGTTTTTCCAACCGTATGCGTTGTTCCAGTATTCATGAACCGCTTCGGTTTCAATGGAATATCCCATCGCCCCGGTGGCCATCATTTCCTGATTACCCAGAGCGGCTCCGAGAAAGAACATACCGGCCCAGGAACCAACTGCTTCGGAAGATGATTCCTGATTATTCCCATCGTGTCCACTCGACATTCCCCCTGCGTAGCTATGACCAGCCCAGCATTCAAAGGTACGTAGTCGTGGAAAACGGGGAGATTCTCTTTCCCATTCTGCATATTGTTTCACCACTTCCGTTACACTCGGGCCATATTTCTTTAGCCATGCCGGGTCATGCATACCAATCAGAGCCGCACTCATGGCAAGGTAACCATAGTGAAAATGATTATCAGTAAACTGCTCAGATCCGTAGGATGAATTAAACCCTACCAACCCAGACCAGGGGAGTGGATACTTTGCATAATAGAATGCTTTTTCTCCCGGCTTGTATGTCAACCAGTCCTCCACCACCCGCTTCGCTTCCTTATACAAATCATTGGCAATAGGAAGCTGTAGTTGCCAAGCCATATTAAAGGCCTGACAGGTTTTGAGCATGGACTTACCTCCCCAGTAAGTATCTCCGCCCTGCCGGTTTTCTTCAGGCTTTTTAAGTAGTTCATCTCCCCAGCGGTTGATGAAATCAGCCAATTTCTCTTTCTTAAAAGCATCATCTTTGGGCAAAGGAAAAAGGGGAATAATTCCGGTAAAGGGCCAAGCAATTTGAAATTCTCTTCCTTTAGCCACCACCATCTTACCCCGCCTGGTTTTATATTCCATACCGGTAAGACTAAGGTCGTGTTGCGTAGTCCGGTAATGATGGGGAATCCAACCATGCAAAGTGTCTCCCCCACCCTCGGTTTTCACCTTCCAAATGGTGTTTACCCTGCCCTTCTCATTTTCATACTTCCAATCAAATTGAGTATCCCGGGGTATTGCACCCGCATGACGGGCAAAAAGTTTTGCCTTATTCGGATCATCATTCAGTGCAGCAATAGAAAGCAATGGCCCACTAAATCGAATATGTCCATCCATTGCTTTCAACGAACCACCGGGAGCAAAGATGCCAAAAATACGACCATCCTGAACCAAAACCCCGTTCGCCTCTAACTTTCCAGGAATCTTCAGATCAATTCCCTTGGGCTCAATCCAGACATAAGGCATTCCCCGGCCAAAGGTGACATCGGCTTTTTTGCTCTTGCTTAGATGAAGCCTCATTGAAACATGCCAGTCCCCCCAGTTCAGGGTGGAGGCATGAGAAAAAGGTCCGGACTTCGGTATGGTGGAGAGTTTGGAAAAAACGAAATGATCCGCTGAGATAAATCCCCAGCCCCCCTTCGATTTATCCACCAATTGAACCTTTGCCTTTTTTCCACGATATTTCCTGAGGTCCCAGGTTCGCCATTCCAGATCATTGCTTTTCTTACCGGCCTCCTGATAAACAGACTGGCCATCAATTAATAGATGGACTCCGAGAATTTCTTTTTCACTTCCTCCCCCCACTTTGAAATGAAGGTAGTCTTTTTCGATCACAAACTCCGGAGAAGTCGCCTTACCAAGACCACCGTCGTGTCCGTAAAAACTGGCGGCATATCGCTTGCCTACAATTCCCCTGCTTCCATGTTGACCATGGGTCATAGGTGCATCTCCAAACGCAGTTCCCTCCAATGTCCACCCAATTGATGCCCAATCCTTTTCAAAATCAAAAAGGGTTTGTTCAACGGGAACAGAATCAGGAGTCGGATCAATAGGTTCAATCAACAAGGGCTCACCCGCATCCATTTCTGTACCGTTTTGATTCCATTCCAATGGATACCAAATTTGTACGCCCTGTGCATTCGCACTCACCGTAAAAGGATACGCATACAGGCGACCAGGAAAACCATCATTGGCCAAAGAAGGCGGAAATTTCCGTGCTCAAGCCGTTAAATTAAACAACCACTAAAGGATCACGCAAGTACCTGCTTGATCACATGTCCGTGGACATTGGTCAGTCTTCTTTCAAGTCCGTTATGATAATAAGAAAGACGCTCATGATCCAGTCCCATCAAATGAAGAATCGTTGCGTTAAAGTCGTACACGCTCGACTTCCCCTTTACGCTCTTGAACCCAAAATTATCACTCTCTCCATAGCTGTATCCTTTCTTAACTCCCGCACCGGCAAAGAAACAGGTAAATGCATCCGGATTATGATCCCGGCCCGTTCCATTCCCCTGAAGGAAAGGCATCCGTCCAAACTCGGTGCACCAGACTACCAAAGTATTTTTTAAAAGTCCCCGGCGCTTCATATCGCTAATAAGGGCTGCGGTGGGCTGATCCATAATCTCCGCCTGCATCGCATGGGTCTTATCAATGTTGCTATGAGAGTCCCAGTTAGTTATTCCATTCCCCCCGGAAGGATCACTTCCATTAAACAACTGAACCACGCGCACTCCTTTTTCAAGCAAGCGACGGGCTAATATACAATTCTTGGCATATTCTTTTTTTAGATCGGTCCCGCTTTCCAATCCATACTCCTTTTTAATCGATGCCGGTTCTTTTGAAATATCCATCACATCGGGTATGGAGGTCTGCATTTTCCCAGCCAATTCATAACTGGCGATTCGGGCGGCTAGATCAGCATCTCCTGGGTATTTCTCTAAGTGAAAACCGTTCAATCGTTGAAGCAGGCTGACGGTGGAGCGGTCATCCGCGCTGGTGTAGGATGCTGGGCGGGATAGGTTAGCGGGGGGATTCTTAGCATTAAAATCAGTTCCCTGAAAAGCAGCTGGCAAAAAGCCGTTTCCAAAATTATTTTTGCCTGACCGGGCCGGTCCGCGTGGATCGTTGATCGCCACAAAAGCAGGAAGTTCCTCATTCTCTGAACCAAGAGCATAAGTTGCCCATGAACCAAAAGATGGAAACCCTTCCATTGTAAATCCAGTATTAAGAAAGTTTTCCCCCTGTGGATGGGCACTTGTCTGAGTATGAAGAGAGTGAACGAAGCAAAAATCATCAGCCAGGGCACCCAAATGCGGTACAAGCTCAGAAACCATTTTCCCCGACTTTCCCCGTGGTTTAAAGTCCCAAAAAGGTTTGGCAATATTACCTGAAGGTCCTTCGAAAGTAACCGCCGGCATACCGGGAGGTTTTTGTCCATGATACTTGGTAAGGTCAGGCTTATAGTCGAAGGTATCCACATGGCTGACTGCCCCTGGACAAAATATGATTAAGACCTGTTTAGCTTCGGTTTCAAAATGAGCTTCACGCGGAGTGTATGGATTGTCGGGATCCAAATTTGGACGAATGGGTGATTTCCCGGTAAAGCTAGTGGGGTCATCGGAACCAAATAAACCGTCCTTACTTAGCAACTGAGCGAGCCCCAAAGCACCGGTTGAAAATCCGGCGTTCTTCATAAAGCCACGCCGGTTTAATAGAGACCGTCCGATCGAGGAAATTTTTTCTTCGTGATTATTCATTTTTCAAAACCCTCAAGGTAGAAAGGCAAATTCATTAGAGTTCATTAGGGCCCGGCAAACAATCTCAAGCCCGCGATCCTTCGCAATCTTCAAAGAGGCATTTAATTCCTCTGTCCTCGGCTTGCGTGAAAAAATTAGCTCGAACGCACGAATGACCGAGGTTTTAAGATTTCCTTTTGACTCATTTTGAGCCCGCTTGGCGAGATGGATTGCCTGATCGACCACAAAGTCACTATTCATTAAATTAAGGGCCTGCAAGGGAGTTGTGGAGACCGGTCTTTTAGACCGCACTTGGCCACAGTCCGGAAAATCAAAAGCAGTAAATATTTGATCGTCCACCCGGCGCATTCTTTCCTGGTAAATCATTCTACGCCAAGTTTCCGGTCCAAAATTGTTGACTACTTCCCACTGGGCATAGGTCTTTTTAACATTATGTATACGATAACTTCTGCCTCCCATTTCCCGGTTTAACTTACCAGAAGCCAGAAGGATACCGTCCCGGATCACCTCGGCCTCCACCCTTCTTGGTGGAAAGCGCCAAAGTAAAGAACCGGTCGCATCTTTTTCCAATCCGACATCGGAGGGTTGATTCGATCTTTTAAATGCATCGGAAGTAACAAATAACCGAATCAATTCCTTCATCGACCATGGTGTAGCCTCAGGACGAGATGGATTGGAAAATTCAGCGGCTATCCAGTCAAGTAGTTCCGGATGACTCGGAGGAGCTCCCGCACGACCAAAATCTCCACCTGTCACAACTAAGCCCGCACCAAATACATGCTGCCAAATACGGTTTGCCATAACCCGGGCAGTGAGTGGATTATTTTCATTCACCATCCACTCCGCAAATTCCGCACGCCTTGCCCGTCCGCTGTCTTCATTATCAACTTCCAATTCACCGGAGAGGATTTTGGGTGCAGCCGGAGGGACGATATCCCTTGGATTCTCAGGGCTTCCCCGGTGTAGAACACGGGTTATTTTAGGCTCGATAAAACTACCCACAAAACTGGGGCGGGGACCTTCTTCAGAAAGCTTGTAGGCAAGATGATTAATCTCACCAACTGCATTTCCAACCGATTTTTCACGTTTGTTGAAATCCCTAATTTCTTGAATAGATGCAATCTCTTTCCAGGTTCCATCGACCAATTTTACATTCACGAGAAATTGGTCGAAATTAAATTTATTTTTCTGCTCGAGGTAATCAGTTTCATAGTAATATTCCCGATTTGAACTCATTCGTAAACGCCCCACCTTTACCGGCCTTTCGAAAGTAAACTCCAGCCAAGGATTCTGTTTTTTCTGCTTATTGTAACTGGCCTGCCAGCGCTGGGTTCCATACTTACCGTCAATCACCCTAAAAACTGGAAAACGATCACGCTGTTGGGCAAATGCCAAGTCAGTTCTTACTTTAGTTCCGTTGGTTGCCCGGGCCAGATTAAAATTCTCGGAGGGTAAGCCAAAAATCTCAACTTCATCCAAACCAACATATCCAGACCAAAAGTTCAGCCGTAATCCAACCACTTCGATCGGTTTCCAATGTATTTCCTTGTATCCCCCCCAATCTTCTTCCCAAGTGGGGGTTTTATTTCTTATTTTATTCCGATTTTCAGCAACTCCACGCCAAATCTCAGTCGCTTTTGCTTTTCTGGGATGAGTTTGAGAAAACTCAGGAAAACGGCTACCAAATTCAATGTCCTGAAATACCGCCGTCATAGAGTAGTAATCCTGAATCGAAATGGGATCAAATTTATGGTTATGGCATCGAGCACAACTCATGGTAACTCCAAGCATAGAGGCACCAACAGTCTGCATAATCTCATCCATCCGGTCCGCACGGGCTTGCCTGATCGCAGAAGCTTCCTGCCCAACCGTGGCCGCAGGAACATGAGGTCCAGCAACTAAAAAACCTAGGGCTTCCCCCACTCCCATGCCGTCACCAGCCAACTGTTGTTTAACAAATTCATCATAAGGCAAATCCTGATTAAATGCCCGAATCACATAATCCCTGTACACCCAAGCAAGTTTGCGATAGAGGTTTGACTCCGAACCATTGGTTTCTGCCCAACGAATCACATCCAACCAATGCTGAGCCCATCGCTCGCCAAAGTGCGGGGATGCCAATAATTCATCGACTAAAACTGTGTAAGCTTGCTCCGGATTCTTATTATAATCAGAAAGAAAATCAGCCACCCTAGATGGCTGAGGCGGCAAACCCGTCAAAACTACAGATGCACGACGAATTAAAGATAATGGATCCGTTTTCTTGTTTGCCGGTATTCCCTCAACCTTAAGGCGTCGATCGATAAAAGAATCGATTGGATTCTTCGATTTCTTGGGGATAGTCGGACGGTCAATCGATTGGAATGCCCAATGATCCGTTCCCTCTTCAATTTTATCCTTCATTTGGCCGGGCCACACAGCTCCTTCTGCAATCCATTGTTCCAATAATTCGACTTCATCGTCAAAAAGCTTACCCCCTTTGGGAGGCATACCAATTTCCGGATCATCGCTTTTAATCACTTCAATCATGTAACTTTTATTGGGCTTCGCAGGAATAACTGCAGATAAACCAGAATCTCCCCCTTTGAGGAGATGAACCCGACGATCGACCCGAAATCCTGATTTTGATTTATCAGGACCATGACAATCTATGCAATAATCCTCAAGCAGGGGGAGTATGTCATCCTCAAACTTAAGCTTTGCGAATGAAAATACCTTTATAAAAACTATCAGGAAAAGTACTAGAGCGAAATTTTTAAAGGTCATTTAAAGTTGAAAAAAAATGTAGAAAGGTGAGGTATTAAATATGTTATATTAAATAACCTATAATTAAAAAACATAATTGGCAATTTTCAAACAATTACTAAGTCATTCATACAAAATGACCTAAATAATACTTATTGGGACAAATTATTTAATGCTTCCTTAACGAGACTTGATTAAAGGAGCCGTTTGCTCTGGAGAAGTAATTCCATGAGGGAGTTCCATTATTTTTAAATTCCGAAAGTGAATCTCAGAACCTTCCGATTCTAGGCAAAGATAACCCTTTTTATATTGTGAATTACGAATTCCATTCACAAATTTCCCATTTACCGAAAGCTTAACCACGCCATCTACACATACCACATCATAAGTATTCCACTCCCCTCTTCCCTTGCATCGGTTCTCCAAAGACTTGCTCCGACTGCCCCGCGGGTTATCCGGAGTGGCTTTCAATCCGCCTGCTCCGAAAAGCTCGCCATGTACATAGGCAATAGGGGGAGGCTGTTTTCCTTTTTTAGTATTCAATTTAACCCAATCCAGCTCTAACATTTGAATTTCCAAGCCTTTGGGTAAGCGGTTCCCAAATGGAATCGCATCGCTCCATGCAAAAATACCTGAATTCCCCCCTGATTCCATATGCCTCCATTCCACATGGAGTAGAAAGTTTTCGTACTGCCTCTCACTGCGCATTACGCCAATCGGTTTTCCCCTGCAAACGAGCAAGCCATCTTTTATATACCAAGTGTCTGGTGATGTGTTTACATCCACCCAACCACTCAAATCTTTACCATTAAAAAGAGCAACCCACTGAGGTACTTCAGAAGCCTGTAATGCAATGGCACACGAGGATAAAAAGAACAGATATGAAATTCTCAAAAAGACGAAAAAGTTGCAAAGTTTCATAATAAGTAAGATTCGTTTAATACAAATCCATATCAAACTCGTTAAAAACTTTAGGCTTTGGCAAGCTCGAAACCGTCTTTTCCGTCCTTTACAATCCAACCCTCAGCCAGTAATTCATCGCGCAACTGATCGGCAATGGACCATTCTTTTGACTGTTTCGCATCCCATCTGCGCTGGGCAATCGCTTCAATCTCACCAGGCACTTCAATTTTTTGGTCCGATTTGGGCTGTATAATAAGGCCCAGAGCATCACAAGTTGCCTGAAATCCTTTCCGGAGAGAATTGAGCTCATCTTTCTTACCCTCCCATTCTCCTCGCTCGAAAGCTTCGTTCAATTCTCGAATTAATCGAAAACACCTCCCCAGTGCTTCCGGGGTGTTCAAATCATTGAGTAATGCCTCCTGAACCGGATAAAAAGGACCAAACTCAACCTCAAGTTTCTCTCCGCTTGCAGGTTTAAACTCGAATCTGGTGGCAAAATCACTCAATTTTGATAGTGCCTTCCGAGCTGCATTCATAGAATCAAAAGTAAAATTCAGGGGCTGACGATAACTTCCAGACAAAAGGACATAACGAACTTCCTGAGCTAAGTATCCCTTTTGATCAAGTTCCTCGAGGGTATGAAGATTGCCAAGAGATTTACTCATCTTTTTACCTTCCACCATCAAATGAGCGATATGAAACCAATGCCGGGCAAAAGTTTTTTCGGTAGCAGCCTCTACCTGAGCAATTTCATTCTCATGGTGTGGAAAGACCAAATCCACGCCACCGGAGTGCAGATCAAAGCTTTCTCCTAAATGCTTCATGCAGATTGCACTACATTCAATATGCCAACCCGGCCGGCCTTCTCCCCAAGGAGAATTCCAAAAATTCTCTCCGTCTTCCGGTCTCCGGGCTTTCCATAGTGCAAAATCCGCCGCAGAATCACGATCATATTCATCTGAACTTTCCCGCTCGGTTACAGTAGTAGTGATTTCACGATCGGCCAATCGGGAAAGCCGGCCATATTTATCAAAAGATTTTACATTAAAATAAACGGACCCGTCTCCTGCCTGATAAGCTTTACCTTTTTCAATTAATTTTTCGATCAACGAAATTTGTTCGGGGATATGACCCACTGCAGAGGGCTGAACATGAGGAGAAAGAAGATTCAATGAACCACAATCTTTTTCAAAAAGCTTTGTCCAACGATCTGTAAATTCTTTTAGGGGCACTCCCTCTTCCTGAGATTGCCGGATCGTCTTATCATCCACATCGGTCAGGTTACGGGCATGAAAAGTAGCTTGGCCCGAGGATTCCAAAACCCGTCGAAAGACATCCTGCATCACAAAGGTTCGAAAGTTTCCTATGTGAGCAGGTCCGTAAACCGTGGGACCACAACCGTAAAAACGGACATTTTTTCCGTCCATGGGAAAAACCTCCCGTGTTTCACGGGTTAAAGTATCGTACAATTGGAGCGGCATCGACCTACTCTTCGCGGATCGTGATTGGCTTAATATCCCACTTGGGATTCTGTCCAAGGAAACGGCATGGATTATTGTGATAAATCTCCACCGCTTCCTGCAAGCTGTGCCCTCTTCTGCGAAATTCCACAATCGATTCCTGCAATGTAAAAGGATCACTCGGACCCCAATCCGCTGAAGAATTCACCAACAATCGTTCAGTCGAATATTTTTCTAAGATATCAACAGATCTGCGGGGACTGCATTTAGTCACCGGGTAAAGAGTCATTCCAGCCCAATAACCAGCATCCAAAACTGATTCTATGGTCTGTTCTTCCACATGATCAATCCATATTTTATCCGGATTAACATCCATACCAGCTAAAACCTCTAACACAGTTTTGGTACCGTGTGCTTTATCGGACAAATGAGGTGTGTGAATCAAAACAAGCTGATCGTGCTTCATGGCAATTTCCACATGTGCCTGTAGCGAATCAATTTCATTTTGAGTTGATTTATGAAGGCCAGTCTCCCCTACTCCTAAACAGGTTGGTTTTTCCAAAAACTCCGGCATGTGGCGAAGTACCTCCTGGGTAAGTTCAGTATTTTCTGCCTCCTTCGGATTGACCGCGACCCAACAATAATGTCGAATTCCAAATTCAGCGGCCCGAGTCGGCTCAAACTCAGAAATTTGAGCAAAATAATCGATAAAAGTCTCGGGGTAACGACGGTCAAAACCAGCCCAAAAGGCAGGTTCACACACAGCAACGACTCCTGACATTGCCATTCGCTCGTAATCCTGAGCGGTTCGAGCTATGGCATGATAATGTGGTTGAATAATTTGCATGACAAAAATTAGTTAGGAAACCTTGGCAAAATGGTTGAGTAATTGCTCCGTTCGATTCGCTTTTGGATGATCTCCGCCAGAAAGTAAAGACATTGCCTCAAGCAAAGAGTTTAACCGGGATTCGTCCTCCGCTTTTTGACCTTGCTTCTCAACCGAACGATCATATCGATCCAACAGGGCAGCCACCTCGAGTAAATCTCTACGAGCTTCCAGGTAGTAAGTGTCCAGAGTTTTTTGTGGTTCTAACATAATAAAATTGTAAGATTTTCTGTAAGTGTTGTATTTTCAGGCAGGGATGACCGATGAATGGTGGTGTATTATTGAACCCGTCTTTTGCCGTTTAAAGATAAAAGTAAATCGAGCTTTTTGTCGAACGTGTTGATCACCTTCATTAAAAAAAAATGTGTAAAGCCCAGTAGAGGAATAATGATTCTCTCCCAATTCTGAATGACAAACTGAAGCAGAATCCAATTCCACACCTGCTCCATCTCTTGCCAAAAAACTATCGAAATATCCGCGGATTAACGCAGGTGAGTTCAATGGTTTTTCATCAAATGTTGCAAACAATAGAGCATCCTGGGAATACAAACCCAACACCTGTTCAAGATTTCCAGAATTGATTTGATCGATCCAATTTTCTAAATGACTAAATTCCATAGAGTACTATTTCTATAACAAAAACATCGAACTCCTCAATCCCAATTGAAACTCAATTATTACGAAAGTCCAAAAGCTTCCTTCCATAAGTCAGGCTTAAACCCTTGCAATGCGACCCCTTCGCCCACTACGAAAGGCCTTTTAATCAGGTTCCCCCGTCCACGCAAAAGAGAAATAATTTCTTCCTGAGTTAAATCGGGGATCTTATCTTTCACCTCCGGGTCGCGATAATCTTTACTCGAGGTGTTAAACAATTTCTTCAATTCCCCCGCATGGGCTTGAATCATTTGTAGAATTTCCTGTTGAGTTGGAGTTTCCTCCCTTATGGGTAAGGGTGAAAATTCAATATTTCTTTCCTTTAACCAGCGAACTGCCTTTCGACAACTTTCACATTTTTCATATTGGTACACTTTCATGTTCGTTTATTTGTAAAATTTCATTTATCCACTAAGAAACTATTATTTTTACATAAATCAACCCAAACAGAAAATGCATGTCCCACATTCTAGTCTACCACAATGGATTTTAACTTTGCTTCCTGTTTTGGTTTCGTTTTCCTGCTCTCTCCAAAAACCCGACCCGTCCTCCGATTTAAATGCCTCTCAATCGTCATCCTCTATGCAAGTCATCACACACACCCTTAAAAACGGTTTAACCGTATACCTAAGCCCAAACCATGAGACACCTCGTTTTTACGCCGAGATAATCACTCGTGCGGGCAGTAAGCATGACCCCGAGACCAATACTGGACTCGCTCATTACCTTGAACATCTTCTTTTTAAGGGCACTCAATCTTTTGGTACAATTGATTATGCAAAAGAAAAACCATTGTTAGATGAGATTTCAAAACTCTTCGAGTTACGGTCGAAGGAAGAGAACGCAACCAAAAGGCAAGAAATTTACAACCAAATTAACAAACTCTCAATTGAAGCCTCCAGTTTCGCAGTTCCCAACGAAATGGACCGTGTGTATGGCAACATGGGAGGAAAGGGTATCAATGCCCACACTTGGCATGAAGAGACGGTCTACAAAGTCGACCTGCCTGCCAATCGATTGATTCACTGGGCGAAAATTGAAAGTGAACGCTTTGCCAATCCGGTCTTTAGGCTTTTCCACACTGAGCTCGAAACTGTTTAGGAAGAGAAAAATCGTTCAATCGACAATAAGGATCGCCGTCTTAATCGTGAAGTAAATTCGCTCTTATTTAAAGTTCACCCCTATGGACAACAACCCACACTTGGTTCTATTGAACACTTAAAGAACCCTTCGATTCAAGCAATTGAGGAATTTTACTCGAAACATTATGTGCCGGAGAACATGGCGATATGTATCTCAGGCGATATCGACCCAGATGAAACCATCCAAATTATCGAAGAACACTTTTCATCATGGAAATCAGAATCTCCCCTCAGGTCGGAACCAAAATGGGAAGAAAAACCACTCTCAGGAAGGGAGTTTGTTCAAGTTCAATACCTAGGTGAAGAACAAGTAATACTCGCCTTCAGAACCGCGCCCAAATTTCACCCAGATTATCATGCGATTCGTTTAATGGATATGATTATTGATAATTCGGTCGCCGGGCTTATCAACTTGGATCTCGTCGAAAAGCAGCTAGTTCGGTCAGCAGGATGCTACCCGCAAAACTACAACGACCATGGTGTGCATTCCTTTTATGGAATTCCGAAGGAAGGGCAAAGTTTAGAAGAAGTTGAAGAACTTATTCTCGCTCAAATCAACCGGGTAAAAGTAGGAGATTTTGACGATTGGGTAATCCCCGCCGTTATTAACGATTTCAAGAAACAACAAAAAGAAGATCGTGAAAATAATGCAAAACGGGTCGAATTGATGAGGGATACCTATTTATCATTTGTAGACTGGGAGACATCGAACAGTGAAATTGAAAAACTGGAAAAATTAACAAAAGAAGATGTAGTTCGCGTAGCTAATCAGTATTTTGGTGAAAATTATGTGGCCGGATATCGAATTGATGCACAGCACAAATTACCCAGTATAGAGAAACCAAAGATCGACCCTCTTGTAATCGACCCCGATAAGGAATCCACTTTCATGAAAAATGTGAGTGAACTACCTTTCGATCCATTTGATCCCAAATTTATTGAGGAAGGTAAAAATTTTATTACCAAAGAAATTTCGCCAGGATTAAAGCTAATCCATGTAAATAACCCCCTCAACGATCTATTTACTCTGGAAATGAGGATGGAGAGCGGTTCCAGACATAACGCTATGCTCCCCTACGCCAAAAGAATGCTGGATCGTTCGGGTGCAGATGGCATTTCTTCTAAGGATTTAAAAATTGAATGGTATAAGTTGGGCACTGACTTCGCATTTGCGGTTCGCGAGCGTTTAAGTTCTCTTATTCTTACAGGCCTTGATGAGAACTTTGCAGCCTCGCTTAAACTTGCCCGTGATTTGGTTGAAAAACCAAATATATCCGACGAGACATGGGAAGAAACTAGAAATATAATCCTCTCTGAACGAGATGATGAGCAAAAAGACCCCCGAGCAATTAGCAACGCCCTTGCTCACTTTCATCGCTATGGCAATCGCTCACGATACCTCGAACGCCCGAGTGATTCTGATTTAAATGCTTCCAGCGTTCAAAGTCTCAGTGCGATGCTTCAAGATGTTCTTCAGGCAGAAAGAACTGTACTGTACTACGGACCACAATCCCCGGAAGAGGTAATCAATTTAATTAGTAACGGATTTAGCGGAGGACAGGAAAAATTTCTTTCAAGTAAGCCTCTTGAAAACCTCCGATCAATAAATGCCAAGCAAAATCAAATTTATTTTTTCGAAAAAGAAATGGCCCAAGCACAAGTCCGCCTTGAGTTTTCTGTCGGGACATACGAGGAAGAAAAGATCGCAGCCTCTCAGTTATTTAATGAATACTTTGGCGGTGGAATGGCGGGACTAGTTTTCCAGGAACTTCGAGAAGCCCGCGCCCTTGCCTACTCTGCATGGGCACATTTCTTCACACCCTCCCGTCCCGATGAAGAAAATATACTTGTGGGCTCAATTGGGTGCCAGGCGGATAAAACGATTGAGGCAGTTCTTGCCTTTATGGAATTGCTAGAAAATATGCCGATTAACCAAACAAGATGGGAATCCGCACATTCCTCAATCCTTAGTTCTTATCGCACCAACCCAATCCCCTACCGGAGTACTGCCGGTTATGTGTACGATGTGCATGCGCTAGGACTCAAAGGAGACCCAAGGAAAGACCGCTTTGAACGAATGAGCGAATCCTCTATCGAAACGCTGAGGGAGTTTTATCAAAATTCAATTCAAACAAAAGCAAAATTACTTTCCATTGTAGGGGATTCATCCAAGATTAATTTATCTGAATTAGAAAAAATTGGTCCGGTTACCCGAATCGAGGCCGAGCAGCTCTTTACTCGCTAGTATTTCCGTGTGCTCCACGAGTCGAAGAAAATCCTCCGTCCAATGGTTTTTTTTCTGAAATAGATAATATAGAGCGAAAGAAATTAAATACCTTCTCGCATTCTTTCTCTCTTTGCCCTGCATCCTTGAGTCGCAAGACAAGCCTTTGCTGTTGGCCCGTTTGCAGTTCAGTTAAAGTGCAATTACAACTTGATTGACCGTTATTCGAGGACATTTCGACCACATCCACCCGGCCCATAGGTACTGGAACGGCATCTTCGCCTGAAAGCTCCATCCTTAAAGATACCCGTCTCTCCGAAAAATTGAATATTCGGGTATAACTAATTTGCATAGTTGGTTCGCCAGAAACCATAGTCTCCATTCCACTACGCAATATTTTCAAAATTTCAATTGATCGATTCATTTGAGCCGTGCAATTGCGCCCGAATAAGGCTAATGAAGCAACAGGAAATTTCTAAATATGAGCATTCATCAAACCAAAAAGGAAAAAGAAGGAGACGACCGCGATCTTTTTTACCAAGAATGCTTGGACAAAGCTGAAGGAGATGAATTGCGAGCTTTAGCAATTTACAACTACAAGAAAACTGAGCCAAATCTCACAAAAGCCCAAGACCTAGATCAAAGGGAAAAATGGCCCATGCTTGTTCCACTCCTTATTCTTTACACCCTAGGAACAATCGGTGTGCTTGGACTTGTGTTTGGTTTCCTCGCAAGCCGATTAAATTGGTGGTAAAAGGTAATTTTACTGAAAGAAACAGTCTTTCGTTCCGATAGATAATAAAATATATATTAATACACCCTTATTAAAAGTAGTTTGTAAAAATAGTTAAGAGATCAACTAAAACGGAAAGTAACTAATTTCCTTCAAGAAGATTCTGACTTTATTGCTTTCAAGTGTAGAATTATCGAAGGATAAAATATGTTCTATTTTAAATGGTAATAATAACCATTTAAATAATCTATTTGATTCTTTAATCACCGGCAGAAATACACCACTTTTTCAGGATTATTTCTGTATGGCATATTACCTTGCAACATGAAGACTATGATCATGAGTACGGTAGAAAAAATCAAATTATAATTTTTATAAAACGCCTTAAGACAATGTATATATGGTCAAAAAGATTTAGTAAGGTAAATTAACTTACATAATGTATAGAAATAGTAAACCAAATATGTAAGGCATTTTAACTTGCATTATTTATATTTGCCGATCTTATCAGAGTTATGAATTTATTTTCCGAGCACCTTAATTCACTGGTACGAAACCACCCGGATAACCTCTCTTGTATCGCTCAAAAGGCCCACCTCAGTCGACCTTCACTTTATGACCTTATCAATGGGAAAACCCTTCCCAAAAAATCCACTTTGAAAAACCTTTGTTCTGCCCTTTCCCTGTCCGAAAATTCAACCAATGACCTTTTCAATTTGAACAAGTCAGAACGACTTCAAAGTTCCCGAAAAGAACACAAGAATTATCTCCAGCAAAAAAAACTTCTGATTTCTGAGGTTAGTTCCCTACTACTAGGAAAAGGTCATGAGATTTCGCGGCCAGTTAGTGCAGAAGAAGCGGATCTTGTTTTGCGACTCAATTCCCAAAGAATCCCTATTCTAATCTGCCCAACCCCGTTAGATTATCCAAAAATATTGGGAAACTTACTAAGTTCGATGTTTCAACTTTCAAGTGAGAAAGGATATGTTTGCACTCCAGGCATTAAATCCTTGAATCGAAAAACGATAAAGTTATTTAATTCTCACGGCATCTTAATTTTATCTACTAAGGGAATACTCAAAGAATTAAAATCATTTCGTTAACATGTTCCTAAATCACTTAAATTCCATAAGTCACTTATATTGATGTTTTTAAATTTAATTACAATCTATCCCACTCCCCTACCCCACCGACCTAGAATACGGAAGTTCCTTACAGAAATTAAATTTTGAAGTAATATTTTTCTAGTAAATACCGAAGTTGAAGATCGGGGAAAATTATCATAAGTTAGTATATTTAGCTTATTTTACAGTAGGATTAATTAATTAAATCCTATAGTTGACTTTCTTTTTTCTGCTATTAGCACGGTCTTTTCTATCGCTTCGACTAGTCATAAGGGATGCGAAAAGAAATTAAGGAAAACAACCCCTGCCCCCTTCATTCCGTAATCCTCTAAAGCCATATCAAAATCTCGCGATCATGCTAGAGAGCCACCTGGGTAATCATAAAAATCTTTTTCCTCATATTGGAAATCACCAGTACCCGATGGTTACCGATTGCCGAAACCATGCACAAACGATTGAGATGTCATTCAATTTTAGCCTCCAATTATT